>Ga0164290_1001221_pt1 | contig 45645 bp, 51 predicted proteins | sample Micstemetagenome_FD_108782 | JGI IMG/M metagenome (GOLD analysis project Ga0164290, IMG submission 108782) | Contaminated culture microbial community from soil near Moab, Utah, USA - Microcoleus steenstrupii SON62 (Illumina Assembly) | ecosystem: Environmental > Terrestrial > Soil > Soil crust...
CAAGCCACCCATGTCTCGTCTCTCTTCACCCCTCGCTAAACCCCAGGCCCCTTCCCCTCCACCAAACCGCCTGATCCAAATCCTTGACCCAAAAGCAAACGATCCCCTTTCGCAGAGGTCTCCCTCGGGAGAAGGTGCCCGAAGGGCGGATGAGGGCCATCCCGGAGCGTGGAGCCGGCCCTCATCCGTCAGCTTCGCTGCCACCCTCTCCCGGTGGGAGAGGGATTAACTGGCCGGCGTCCACCTCAGTACCGGCTGCCGTGCCGCGGCCGTTTCGTCCAGCCGCCGCCGCGGCGCCAGATAGGGCGCGCCGGTGAAGCGCGAGGTATCGCCGGCCAGCGCCCGCTCGGCGAGGTGCCGCAGCGCGCCGATGAACTCGTCCAGCGCCTCCTTCGATTCCGTCTCCGTCGGCTCGATCAGCAGCGCGCCGTGGACGACCAGCGGGAAGTACATGGTCATCGGGTGATAGCCCTCGTCGATCATCGCCTTGGCGAAGTCGAGGGTCGTCACGCCCGTCCCCTTCAGGAAGCGCTCGTCGAACAGCGCCTCGTGCATGCAGGGGCCTTCGAAGGGCGCCGTCATCACGTCGCCCAAGGCGGCCATGATGTAGTTGGCCGACAGCACCGCGTCCTCGGCCACCTGTTTCAGCCCGTCGCCGCCGTGGCTCATCATGTAGGTCAGCGCCCGGACGAACATGCCCATCTGGCCGTGGAAGCCCTTCAGCCGGCCGAAGGGCTTCGCCTCGCCCTCCGTCTCCTCGACCAGCCGGAACGTCTCGCCCTCCTGCACCACGTAGGGCAGCGGGGCGAAAGGAGCGAGTGCCGCCGACAGCGCCACCGGGCCGGAGCCGGGCCCACCGCCGCCATGGGGCGTGGAGAAGGTCTTGTGCAGGTTGATGTGCATGGCGTCGATGCCGAGGTCGCCCGGGCGCACGCGGCCGACGATGGCGTTGAAGTTCGCCCCATCGCAGTAGAAGAAACCGCCCGCCGCGTGGATGGCATCGGCGACGTCGATGATCTCGCGCTCGAACAACCCGCAGGTATTGGGGTTGGTCAGCATCACCGCCGCGACATCGGGGCCGAGCTTGGCGCGGAAGGCGGCGAGGTCGACGCGGCCGTCGGCGGTGGCCGGGATCGGGTCGACGCTATAGCCGCAGAAGGCCGCTGTCGCCGGATTGGTGCCATGTGCCGATTCCGGCACCAGCACGCGCTTCCGCTTGTCGCCGCGGGCTTCCAGCGCGGCCCGGATGGTGAGCAGCCCGCAGAGTTCGCCATGCGCGCCGGCGGCAGGCGACATGGCGATGGCCGGCATGTTGGTGAGCTTCGACAGCCAGCCGCCCAGCTGCGCCATCAGCTCCAGCGCGCCCTGGATGGTCGCCATCGGCTGCATCGGATGGAGGTCGGCGAAACCGGGCAGGCGCGCCAGCTTCTCGTTCAGGCGCGGGTTGTGCTTCATGGTGCACGACCCCAGCGGATAGACGCCGAGGTCGATGGCATAGTTCTGCCGCGACAGCCGCACGAAGTGGCGCACCACCTGCGGCTCCGACAGGCCCGGCAGGCCGATCTCGCCCTCGCGGGCGAGGCCGCCGAGGCGATCGGCGACCTTCGGGATCTCCGGCAGGTCGATGGCGGTGCGGCCCTTGGCCCCCTGCTCGAAGCTGAGCGGCTCTTCATGGGCCAGCGCCCGATGCCCGGTCCAGGTGGTGATGGCGGCCGCGGCGCTGGCGCCGCCTTCCGGTGCGCTGGGGCGGCCCTGACGGTTCAGCATCTCAGATCTCCTCCGCCAGCGCCGCCGCGAGGCGCGCCACATCGGCATCGGTATTGGTTTCGGTGACGGCGACCAGCAACAGGTTCGCGGCTGCCGCATTGCCCGGATAGAGGCGTCCACCGGGCACGCCGGCCAGCACGCCCTTGGCGGCGAGCCTGTCGACGATGGGGGCGGCGGGTTTGGGGAGCTTCAGCGTGAACTCGTTGAAGAACGCCTTGTTCAGGAGCGTGACACCGGGAAGCGCCGACAGCTTCTCCGCCGCCTGCACCGCCTTGGCGTGATTGAGCTTCGCCACGCCGGTGAAGCCCGCTTCGCCCATCAGCGTCATGTGGATGCAGAAGGACAGCGCGCAGAGTCCGGAGTTGGTGCAGATGTTGGACGTCGCCTTCTCGCGGCGGATGTGCTGCTCGCGCGCCGACATGGTGAGCACGAAGCCGCGCCGGCCGTCCTGGTCCACCGTCTGCCCGCAGAGCCGGCCCGGCATCTGGCGCATGTACTTCTCGCGCGTCGCGAACAACCCGACATAGGGCCCGCCGAAGGAGAGCGGCACGCCCACCGACTGGCCCTCGGCCGTCACGATATCCGCCCCCATGGCGCCCGGCGGCTTCAAGGCGCCGAGCGAGAAGATCTCGGTCACCACCGCGATCAGGAGCGCGCCCTTGGCGTGTGCCGCTTCGGCGAGCGGCGTGAGATCGGCGACATGCCCGAACACGGAGGGGTTCTGCACCACCACGCAGGCCGTCTTGTCGTCGATCCGGGCCACCAGATCGGCGATCCCTTCGGGATCGACCGGGGCCAGCACCAGCTCGGCGCCCATCGCCTCGCCCGTGGTGGCGATGACGTCGCGGTAGTGCGGATGCAGCCCGCCCGCGATCACCGCCTTCTTCCTGCGGGTGACGCGGAAGGCCATCAGCACGGCTTCCGCCGTGGACGTGGCGCCATCGTACATGGAGGCGTTCGCCACCTCCATGCCGGTGATCGCCGCCACCTGGGTCTGGAACTCGAACAGGTACTGCAGCGTGCCCTGCGCGATTTCCGGCTGGTAGGGCGTGTAGGAGGTGAGGAATTCCGAGCGCTGGATCAGGTGGTCCACGCTTGCCGGCACGTGATGGCGATAGGCCCCGGCACCCAGGAAGGACGGCACCGATCCCGCACTCACGTTCTTCGCCGCCAGCGCCGCCAGCGCCCGCTCGACCTCCAGCTCGCCCTGGTGGGGCGGCAGGTCGATCGGCTGGTTCAGCCGGGCGCGCGTCGGCACGTCGCGGAACAGGTCGTCGACGGAAGCCGTGCCGATCGTCTCCAGCATCGCCTTGCGGTCGTCGGGCGTAAGCGGCAGGTAACGCATCAGGAAAGGCCCTCGACGAAGGCCTTGTAGGCGTCCTCGTCCATCAGGTCGTCGAGTTCGGCCGCGTCGGCGATCTTGATCTTGAAGAACCAGCCTTCGCCCATGGCGTCCTCGTTGACGATGCCGGGCTTGTCGGTGACGGAATCGTTGGTCTCAACGATCTCGCCGCCCACCGGCGCGTAGACCTCGGCCGCCGCCTTCACCGAATCGATGACGCAGGCCTCGTCGCCCTGGTCCAGTTCCTTGCCCACCTCGGGCAGTTCGACGAAGACGATGTCGCCGAGCTGGCCCTGGGCATAGTCGGTGATCCCGACCGTGCCGACATTGCCTTCGACGCGGATCCACTCGTGGTCTTCGGTGTACTTGGTCTCGCTCATTGCTTTCCCCTTGAGCCTCAGGCTTTGACGTAGCGTTTGGTGATGAAGGGCGTCTTGGTGACGGTGGCCGCCACCGGCTTGCCGCGCACTTCCAGTGCAACGGCCGTGCCTGCCGCCGCGAAGGCGGTCTCGACATAGCCGAGCGCCACCGGGGCCCCCACCGTCGGCCCGAAGCCGCCGGAGGTGACCTTGCCGATGACCCGGCCGTCCGCTGAGATGGCGCTGCCGTCGCGCACCGGCGCACGCCCCTCGGGCCTCAGCCCGACCAGCTTCCGCGCCGGCCCGGCGGCGATCTCTTTCTGGATGCGCGCGGCACCGGGGAATCCGCCTTCCTCGCGCCGCCGCTTGGCGATGGAGAAGCCGAGCACCGCTTCCATGGGAGAGGTCGTCGGATCGATGTCGTGCCCGTGCAGAGGCAGGCCCGCTTCCAGCCGCAGCGAATCGCGGGCACCGAGTCCGATCGGCTTCACCTCGGGCTGGCTCAGGAGGAGGCGGGCCAGCCCGTCGGCATCCGCGCCGGCAACCGCGATCTCGAACCCGTCCTCGCCGGTATAGCCCGACCGGCTGGCCCAGACCTCGATGCCGCCGATCCTGGCCGCGGTCGCGGTCATGAAGGAAAGCGCCGCCGCCTCCGGCGCCAGCCGCTCCATCACGGCGGCCGCCTTCGGCCCCTGCAGCGCCATGAGCGCCCGGGTGCCGTGATAGGTGACCGAGCCGGCGGGCAGCTTCGCCTGCATCAGCGCCACGTCGGCTTCCTTGTTGCCGGCATTGACCACCAGGAACAGGTCGCCCGCGCGCCGCGTGACCATCAGATCGTCGAGGATGCCGCCGTCGTCGTTCAGAAGCTGTGTGTAGCGCAGCTTGTTCTGCGCCAGGCCGATGATGTCGCCCGGCACCAGCGTCTCCAGCGCCGCGTCGATGCCCGGGCCGGTCAGCGTCACCTGGCCCATATGCGACACGTCGAACAGCCCGGCGCTCTCCCGCGTCCAGTTGTGTTCGGCGATGATCCCGGTCGGGTACTGCACCGGCATCTCGTAGCCGGCGAAGGGCACGATGCGGCCCCCGAGCTCGCGATGCAGGTCGTAGAGCGGTGTGCGGGACAGCGGTCCCGAAACGTCGGTCAAAGGGCTACCCCGGCGCGACTCCCGCGGCCGCCATGCGAGGGCTCCCGCACGGGTTCCGCGAACGGTCGCCCCCTCTGTCCGGTGACCTGAGAGATTTCGCCGGCCGCGTCCCGATTCGGGGTTGGCCTGCTTACTCCTTCGGTGGGATGGCTTTGCCCATCCGCTTTCCAGAGTGCCTCGATCCCTGCGGTCCGGGGTGCCTGAGAGTTTCCGGGGCGGTTGCTCCTTCGGCGCCGTCCGGCCCTTCTGAGGCTGGACGGTCTCTCCCGCGGCGATCGATAGGCGGTGCGGCCCCGTTCAGGCCGCGCCGGGGATGATAGGCGGGGCAGTTGGGGAGTCAACGCAAACGGATGGTCACCGCTCTACGCGAGGGCGCGATCTAGGATCACGGCATTCGCGCGCTTGAAGGGATCGACGAAGGTGACGCCGTCCAGGGTCCGGCCGTCTTGAAAATCCTCACTCAACAGGTATCGGCAGCCGGCCCGGCGGACGGTGGCCCAGAGCAAGGCGTCCCAATAGGGGAGGTTGTGCTGCGCCATCACTGCCGTTGCCGCATCCAGGTCCTGTATCACAGGTGGAACGATCGTGAACATTGCCCGCCAATGCGTCAGCATGGTCATGGTGTCGGCCAATTGTAGCCGAGTCTTGCGTGTCGACACGTGGATGAATTCGCCAAGGGCCTGAAGAGGCAATCAGGCGTCGGTCGTGCCGGCGCGACGAAGTATCTCAAGGGCTTCCACGTGCCGTGGCCCGGCAGAGGCATCAGCCGCATAGACGAGGATGTTGGTGTCGATCGCGACGATCAACGTTCATGCATCTCATCGCGAGTGAACCTGCGCCCCTTGAGGCCGAGGTCGAACCCCTTTTCCATGGTCTGCATCATTTCCTGCAGGGCTTTTGCCCGTTCGGGGCTTCCCTTCGGATAGGGCGGCTTCTGCGGCACGGCTCGCACTTCCGCCACCGGATGACCCCGGTGGGTGAGCATCACCGTCTCGCCCTTCGCTTCGGCGAGGGCTTGGGTCAATTCGCGGCTGGCCTTGCTGATGGGAAGCATCTTCATGGCGCCGAATCTAGGCCGTGTCGTGTGGAGGGGCAACGCCCGGACCAGCCTGCGGGCCGCCCTGGCGCGCCATCGCCGCTCCGGTGCGCAAAGCCAGTACACCCAGCAGGATCGCCGCGGCCGGCCAATAGTCGATGTCGAGCGCGAGGCGTCGGGCATAGATGACCGCGAAGCTGAACCACAGGAACCAGCCGCCGATCGTGTGCAGCCGCTTCCAGGCGCGCGGGCCGATCGCGGCGGCGCTGCGGTCGAAGGAGGTCGCGGCCATGGCGAGGATGAAGAGGTAGCCGACGCCACCGAGGACCAGCGTGCCGGTCCCGGTCATTTCGGCGAAGAGTATCGGCGCGGTGAGGGCGAGCGCCGCCAGAGCCAGCGCGTGGATGCCGTGCGACACCGCGAAGGCGAGGCCGAGCTGCCGTCGGTTCCGCCGCTGCCAGGCCGTCCACACGTTGGGAACGAGGCGGAAGAGGGCGGAGGCGGTGAAGGCGAGGCAGAAGAGGAGAAGCGAGCTTCGTGCCGTCGCCCGGATGACGCGGCGCGATCCCTCCGCTGCCTCCCCGCCGCCGGCGAGCATCCCCAAGGCACCGGCGGCGAGCAGTGCGGAGACGAGGCCGAGCAGCGGCCAACCGTTCAATACGCCCGCCCGCAATGCCGCCTCCCGGGTGAAACCCTACTCATCGTAGCAGGAACACTTGCGCAACATCGGCGGCCTCGTCTACAATTTATCAGGGAAAGACATATCGAAAGATCGCCGAAAATGCCCGCTATCGTGGTGCTGGTGCTGCTGACCCAGGTCGGTTTCGTTGTCCACGCCGCGCGCACCGGGCGGCCCCGGTGGTGGATCATGGTCATCATCATGGCTCCCGGTGCAGGTTGCCTCGCTTATTTCATCGCCGAGGTCGTCCCCGATCTCCTGGGCAGCCGCGCCTCGCGGCAGGCCGCCGTCAGGGTCGCCGATCTGATCGACCCAGACCGCGACTACCGCGCCGCGGCTGACCGCTTTGCCGATGCGGACACGGTCGAAACCCGCCAGGCGCTCGCCCGCGAAGCGCTGCGCCGCAACCGGCCGGAGGAAGCGGTCATGCTCTACGAGGGCGCGCTCACCGGCATCCATGCGAACGATCCGCACCTCCTGTTGGCTCTGGCCGAGGCCCAGGTCGCGGCTGGCCGCCCCGACGAGGCGGTGCAGCGGTTCGAACAGTTGCATCAGGAACACCCGCGCTTCCTCTCCACCGACGGGCGGCTTCTCTATGCCCGGGCACTGGAGGCTGCCGATTGCCCGCATGAGGCGATGGACGCCTATGAGGCTCTGATAGCCGACTATCCGGGCGAGGAGGCACGCTGCCGCCTCGCGCTGCTGCATATCCGGCTCGGCCAGATCGACCGGGCGCACCGGCTTCTCCGCGAAACCCTGACCCGGATCGAACGTGCGCCACGCCACTACAAGGAAAGCCAGCGGCCCTGGCAGGCGCTGGCGAAACAGCATCTGGGCTGAATATTTGCGCCTGAGCGCCCGATTTTGGTTGAACGCCGCCGGCACCACCCTCGCGAGCGGGTGCAGTCGCCGTCCGCAGGCGCCGTGATCCTCTTGCGTTCCGGCGGTCCTGCCGCGTTGACCCGGGCCGGCGCGCCCTTTAAGCCTCGCGGCCCATGAACCCCGCCCTGGACTCTATCTTCGACCTGCTCGTCATCGGCGGCGGGATCAACGGTGCCGGCATCGCCCGCGATGCCGCCGGCCGCGGTCTTTCCGTCCTATTGGTGGAGAAGGCCGACCTTGCGCGGGCCACGTCCTCCGCCGCCACCAAGCTGATCCATGGCGGCCTGCGCTATCTGGAGCAGTACGAATTCCGCCTGGTGCGCGAGGCCCTGGCCGAACGCGAGGTGCTGCTGCATCTGGCGCCGCACATCATTTGGCCCTTGCGCTTCGTCATGCCGCACGATGCGCATCTGCGGCCCGCCTGGATGATTCGGATCGGCCTGTTCCTCTACGACCATCTCGGCGGCCGCACGACGCTGCCGGGTTCGTCCGGAGTCGATCTGGCGCATGGCCCCGAAGGACGCGAGTTGAAGCCTGACTTCACACGGGGCTTCGCCTATTCGGATTGCTGGGTCGACGACGCCCGCCTGGTCGTCCTCAACGCCGTTTCGCTGCGCGATCTGGGCGGCACCGTCCTGACCCGAACCGCGCTGACCGCCGCGCGGCGCGTGGGCGACATCTGGCAGGCGGAAATCCTTGACGAACAGACCGGGGAGAACCGCACCGTCGCCGCGCGCGGTCTCGTCAATGCCGCCGGCCCCTGGGTGGGCGAGGTGCTGTCGGGCGCCATCGGCCGCAACACCGCCAACTCGGTGCGCCACATCAAGGGCAGCCACATCGTGGTGCCCAGGTTGTTCGAGGGCACGCATGCCTTCATCTTCCAGCATCCAGACCGCCGGGTGATCTTCGCCATTCCCTACCAGGACCGCTTCACCCTGGTCGGCACCACAGACATTCCCTATGACGGCGACCTCGCTCAGCCCAGCATCGATCAGGCCGAGATCGACTATCTCTGCGCGGCGGTCAGCCGCTATTTCGCCAAGCCGGTGACCCCGGCCGACGTGGTGTGGAGCTACAGCGGCGTGCGCCCCCTCTACGACGATGGCTCCGACAACCCCTCCGCCGTCACCCGTGACTACGTGCTCGAACTCGACGGCGACCGCCCGCCGTTGCTCTCGGTCTATGGCGGCAAGCTCACCACCTACCGCAAGCTCGCCGAACACGCGCTGGAGAAACTCGGGCCCTTCTATCCCGGCATGAAGCCGGCCTGGACGCATGACGGTGTGCTGCCGGGTGGCGACTTCGCCGGACGCACCTTCAAGGGCGTGGTCACCGATCTGGTGGCCGCCTTCCCCGGTATCGACCGCAACCTGCTCGCGACCTTCGCGCGCCGGCACGGAACCCGTACCGCCGCCATGCTGGGTGATGCCCGCGCTTCCGCCGACCTCGGACAGGATTTCGGCGGCGGGCTCCATGCGCGCGAGATCGATTGGCTGATTCGCGAGGAATGGGCGGTGACGGCGGAGGACGTCCTGTGGCGGCGTACCAAGCTCGGCCTGCACCTGCCGCCCGGCGGCGCCCAGCAGGTCGCCCGCTACATGGCGACGCGGTAGAGTCCTATTTCCCTCTCCCGCTCCGGCGGGCTTGCTCGCCGGTAAGCCGACAGGCAGGGAGAGGGGAAAGAGATCAGGGAAGAGGAAGCGGCATGTCGAAGGTGATCGTCGAAAGCATCGGCCCGGTCCGTACCGTCACGCTGAACCGGCCCGAAAAGCGCAACGCCCTCGACGCCGAAACCGTCGAGGGTCTGCACGCCGCCTTCGCGGCCCCGCCGACACCAGAGGAACGCGTCATCGTCGTGCGCGGCGCCGGTCCGGGCTTCTGCGCCGGGCTCGATCTCTCGGTCGGGCTGAAGGCGGAAAGCGGCATCGGCCAGATGCTGCGCCAGATCGAGCTGTCGCCGCTGCCGGCCGTCGCCGTCGTGCATGGCGACGCCATCGCCGGCGGCTGCCAGTTGGCGCTGCATTGCGACCTGGTGGTCGCTTCCTCGACGGCGCGCTTCGGCATGTCGATCGCCCAGATCGGCATAGCGCTCTCCTGGTTTCTGGTGAAGAAGATCCAGGAAACCGCCGGACCCGTCGCGGCGCGCGAGATCCTGCTGCTGGGCGACCCCCTGTCGGCGAAGCGCATGCACGAGATGGGTCTGATCGCCCGCGTCGCCGAGCCGGCGGATCTCGAGACCGCCGCGAAGGCCGTGATCGACCGCCTCGCGGCGAATGCGCCCCTCGCGCTTCGGTCCATCAAGGCGACACTGGTGCGCCAGATGGACACCGTCGACCTGTTGCAGCACCAGGACATCGATGCGCTGGCCCAGCTCGCCAATGCCAGCGAGGACGTGAAGGAAGGCATGGCGGCCCGCCTCGCCAAGCGGGCGGCGAACTTCAAGGGCGCATGATGGACACGGCTGGCGCCGCTCTCGTCACCGGCGCCGGCAAGCGGGTAGGGCGCGCCATCGCGCTCGATCTCGCCCGTGCCGGCTTTGCTGTCGCGGTCCATGTGAACCGCTCGGCGGCGGAGGGCGAGGCGGTGGTGGCCGAGATTCGCTCAGGCGGCGGCCGCGCCGCGGTGGTGAGCGGCGACCTCGCCGACATGGCCGCGGTGCGGAAGATCGTGCCGGCTGCGACGGCGGCGCTCGGTCCGCTCGGGCTCCTGGTCAACAACGCCTCGGTCTTCGAAATGGACAGGATCGAGACGGCGACCGAGGCGAGTTGGGACTTCCATCTGGACATCAACCTCAAGGCGCCGTTCTTCCTGTCCCAGGCCTTCGCCGCCCAGCTGCCGGCGGGTGCCGAGGGCAATATCGTCAACCTGCTCGATATGCGGATCTGGCGGCTGACGCCCTATTTTGCCTCCTACACGGTTTCCAAGACCGGCCTGTGGACCCTGACCCAGACGCTGGCGATGGCGCTCGCCCCGCGCATTCGCGTCAACGGCATCGGGCCGGGACCGACGCTGCCCAGCACCCACCAGACCAGGGAGCAGTTCGACGCCCAGGCGGCGGCGACGCCGCTCCGGCGCGGGGCGCCGCCCGAGGAGATCGCATCAGCCGTGCGGTTCCTGCTGTCGACACCGTCGATGACCGGGCAGATGATCGCGCTCGACGGCGGCCAGCACCTGCCCTGGCGCCCGGCGTCGGGCAGCGGAACACCCAGCGCGGAAGCCGAGTGAGGGCCGTCCGATGAGCAGCCAGAGTTCCGATCGCCGCATCGCCGATGCCATTCGCGGCATCCGGCACGTCTTCGTGCGCGACTTGGAACTGCAGGCGCCCATCGGTGTCTGGCGGCACGAGCACGGCCGCCGCCAGCCGATCCGCATCAATCTCGATCTCGGCGTGGCCCAGGGCGCGAGTGCGCCGGAGGATGAGCTGCACGCGGTGGTGAACTACGCCCATCTGGTCGACCGGGTGAAGCAGATCGTCGATGCCGAGCACGTGAAGCTGGTCGAGACGCTGGCGGAGCGCATCGCCGAGGCCTGTTTCGAGGATGCGCGCGTGATCTCGGCGCGCATCCGCATCGAGAAGCTGACCGCCATCCCGGAAGCCGTCAGCGTCGGCGTCGAGATCGAACGCTTCGCGCTGCGCTGATCATCCCCGCGCAGCGGTGGGCCGCAAGGGCACCGCTGCGATCATGTATTGAAAGTAATTCTCAATTACGTTAGAAAGCGGCAGTTGCTTGCCCTCGTGGCAGAGTTCCCTACGAGCGATGACCTTGCCCGTGACATTCCCCCGGATCGCCGAGACCAGCCCCGAAGAGGTACGGATGCCCGCCGTGCCCCGGCTCAGCAGCTTCGCCCTTTTCCAGGGCGCTCGCCTGGTCGTGATCGAACACGAAGGCTCCGAATATCGTTTGCAGATAACCGGCCGCGGCAAGCTCATCCTCACCCGATGATCCCGCCGGGCCCTTCCGCTGCCGCCTGATGGAGTTAGCGCCCGTGTCCACACCCGCCGATCTCGTGAACCTGCGTCGCCGTCATGCCGCCCTGGTCCAGGACCGCCCGGGAATGCGTGCCTACGATGCCGCCGAGGCCCTCGCCGCCGCCGAGGCCGAACTGGTCGCGGCGGGCTGCACCGGGCCGGTGCGGCGGCTGCGCCCGGACTGGAAGGGGATATTCGAGGCTCTGCCCGGACTCGGCACGGTCATGGCGCTGACGCGCAACGCGCATGCGGTGCACGAGAAGGTCGGCCGCTACGAGGATGTGCAGGTTCGCGCCCATGGCGGCCTGGTGCTCGGTCCCGACATCGACCTCCGGCTGTTCCTGAACCGCTGGCATTCGGTCTTCGCGGTGACCGGAGCCAAGCACGACAGTCTCCAGTTCTTCGACGGCCAGGGCCGGGCGGTGCACAAGATTTTCGCCCGCGCCGAGACCGACCTCGCCGCCTGGGAGACGCTGGTGGCCGGCTTCGCGGAGACCGGCGTTCCGGCCTCGCTCATCCTCCGCCGGGGGCCGGCGACGCCGCAGCGGAAGGCCGCCGGCGGAGGCCGGGAGGCGCTCCGGGAAGCCTGGAGCGGGCTGAAGGACACGCACGATTTCGTCGTCATGCTGTCCAAGCTCGGCCTGGACCGGACCGCAGCCTTCCGCCTGGCGGGGCCGGACCTGGCCCAGCCGGTGCGGAGCGAGGCGCTGCGCACCGGTCTCCAGCAGGCGGCCGCGGGCGGCCTCCCGATCATGGTCTTCGTCCCCAACAAGGCGACCATCCAGATCCATACCGGCCCGGTCCGGAACCTGAAGACGGTGGGCGACTGGTTCAACGTCATGGATCCCGGCTTCAACCTGCACCTGAAGGAGACGGCGATCGCCGAGGCCTGGGTGGTGCGGAAGCCGACCGTCGACGGCGTGATCACCTCGATCGAACTCTTCGACGCGGAGGGAGGCGTCATCGCCTACCTCTTCGGCGCCCGCAAGCCGGGCCTGCCGGAGATCGCCGGCTGGCGCGACATCGCGGAAGGCATCGCGCAGGATCTCGCTGCGTGAAGTGGTTGCCGATGATCGCGGCGCTTCTGCTCGCGCTGCCGGCCGCGGCGGAGGTCCGGGTCCGTGACGTGTCCGGGCGCGAGGTGCCGATCGCCGATTCGAGCCGCATCGTCAGCGTGGCGGGCGCCCTGACCGAGATCGTGCATGCCTTGGGCGCCGGCGGCCGGCTGGTCGGTGTCGATACCACCAGCCTCCATCCTGAAGCCTTGGTACGGGACCTGCCGAAGGTCGGCTATCAGCGCGCCCTTTCCGCCGAAGGGTTGCTCTCGCTCCGGCCCTCCCTGGTCCTGGCGAGCGAGGAGGCAGGGCCGCCCGCGGTGCTCGAGCATCTCGCCGGTGCCGGCGTCACGGTGCTGCGGCTGTCGAGCCAGGCCGGCGCCGCCCTGGTGCCGGCGCGGGTGCGCAGCGTCGGGCTGGCGCTCGGGCTGGAGAGCGAGGCCGAACGCCTCGCCCGCCGCATCGAGGACGACCTCGCCGGCTTGTCCGGCCGGCTGTCGCGGATCGCCGCCCGCCCGAAAGTGCTCTTCCTGCTGGCGGTCGGCCAGGGCGCCCCGATGGTGGCCGGGCGCGATACGGCGGCGGATGCGATGATCGTGCTGGCGGGCGGGCGCAATACGGTCACCGGTTATGCCGGCTACAAGCCGCTTTCCCCGGAAGTCGTCGTCGCCGCCGCGCCCGACGTGATCCTGACGACGGCCCAGGGTCTGGCGCTGATCGGCGGCAAGGAAGCGCTTCTGGCCCAGCCCGCCTTCGCGGCGACGCCGGCCGGCCGGCAGGGCCGGGTGATCGCCCTGGATGCCCTCTACCTGCTGGGATTCGGGCCGCGGGTGGCGGAGGCGGCCGGCACCGTGGCCGCCGCCCTGCACCCGGACATGGCGGCCCGATAGCACCCATGACCGACCGGACGGTGCCGCTGCCTGCGATCGCCGTCCGCCAGCGGCCGGCCGCGGTGCTGGCGGCCCTGGCCGCGGTCCTCTGCCTCGCCTTCCTCCTCGGCATCTCCGTCGGGGCCGTGCCGGTGCCGGCCGGCCGCATCCCCGCGATCCTCTGGTCCTTCGCCGATCCGGCCGTGGAGGTGGATGCCGGGCAACGCTCGATCGTCGCCCTGATCCGCCTTCCGCGGGTGCTGCTGGGCCTGGTGGTGGGCGCTTCCCTCGGCATGGCCGGCCTCCTGACCCAGGCGCTGTTTCGCAACCCGCTCGCCGATCCCGGGTTGATCGGCGTGGCGGGCGGGGCGGCGCTCGCCGCCGTCGCCACCATCGTGCTGGGAACCGCCGTGATCGGCGGCCCGCTCGCGCGCCTGGCCGGCCCCTATTTCCTGCCGATCGCCGCTTTCCTCGGCGCCTTGGCCGCCACCACCCTCATCTTCCGGCTGGCCAGCGATGCCGGCCGGGTGGCGGTGGCGACATTGCTGCTGATCGGCGTGGCGGTGAACGCGCTGGCGATGACCGGGATCGGCTTCCTCACCTATGTCAGCGACGACCAGCAGCTGCGCACCCTCACCTTCTGGACCATGGGGGCACTCGGTTCCGCCTCCTGGCCGATGCTGTCGGTCGCCCTGCCGGCCGCTCTCCTGGTCCTTCTCGCCTCGCTCCGCTTCGCCCCGGCGCTGGACCTGCTGCAGCTGGGCGAGGCGGAGGCGCGTCACCTCGGCGTCGATGTCGAGCGGCTGAAGCGCCGGGCGGTTATCGCCGTGGCGCTTCTGGCCGGGATCGCCGTCGCCTCGGCGGGGATCGTCGGTTTCGTCGGCCTGGTGGTGCCGCATCTGGTGCGCCTGCTCACCGGTCCCGCCCATCGCTGGGTGGCGCCCGGCTCGGCGCTGCTTGGCGCCGGACTGGTCCTTCTCGCCGACGTGCTGGCGCGTGTCGTGGTGGCGCCGGCCGAACTTCCCATCGGCCTCGTCACCAGCGCGCTCGGGGCGCCCTTCTTCCTCTGGCTGCTGGTCCGCCGCCGCCGGGAGATCGGCTGATGCTGGCGCTGCTTGGGGTAGGGTTCCGCGCCGGCGGGCAGACGATCCTGCATGGGGTCGACATCGCCGTGACGCCCGGCCGCCTGACCGCGCTGATCGGGCCGAACGGGGCCGGCAAGTCCACCGCCCTGGCGCTGCTGGCCGGCGATCATCCGCCGCTCCACGGCGCGGCCGAACTGGACGGCAAGCCGATCGCCCGCTATCCCGCCCTCGATCTGGCGCGGCGCCGGGCCGTGATGCGCCAGGGCGGCGGCATCGCCTTCTCCTTCACCGTGGCCGACGTGGTGGCGATGGGGCGCGCGCCGCATGCGGCGGCGGGCGATCCGGCGGCCGACGGCGCCGCCATCGCCGCGGCGCTGGCCGCTGCCGATCTCTGCCACCTGGCCGGCCGCCCGGTGAACCAGCTTTCGGGTGGAGAGAGCCAGAGGGTGCGTTTCGCCCGGGCGCTGGCCCAGGTGGCCGGGATGCGTCCCGGATACCTGCTGCTGGACGAACCGACGGCCAGCCTCGACCTTCGCCACCAGCATGGCCTCCTAGGCCTGGCGCGCCAGGCGGCCCGCGGCGGCCTCGGCGTGCTGGCCGTCCTGCACGATCTGAACCTCGCGGCGGCCTATGCCGACGAGGTCGTCCTGCTGCACCGTGGCGCGCGGGTCGCCGGCGGGCCGCCGGCCGAGGTTCTGCAACCCAAGCTCCTCACCGAAGTGTTCGAAGTGCCGCTCCGGCTGGTCGGCGAGGCGAGCACCGGCGGGCCCGTGCTGGCCGCCGGAAAATGGGCAGCCCCGATGCTTGTTTCATAAAATTGTGCACAGGCGCGGATTCCGTCGAAATCGGAGGGTCTAATTTATCGCCCGGCCCATTATTTCACTGTCGAAATGATCTTGACATTAATCTTTTCAATAGAATCAATGGGTTATTAAATTTGCCTAAAAAACAGGCGAAGCGGTCGACCCCTTGGAAACCTGCGGTTCACGGTGCCGCGATCCGGGGTTCCCCACACACTTATCCACATTGGAAGTGGATAGTCCGAGGGCCCCTGTTTCTGTCCTCCGGCAGTTGACGATCCGCCCCGGATGGGACCAAAACGGGGCCATGTCCGACCCGCCGCCCGCCCCGGAGGAGATGCGACCGAAAGGCGCCGCGCTGATCCGCGCCGAAGCCCCCCGGCTGCCCAACCAGCCGGGGGTCTACCGCATGCTGGATGCCGAGGGCAACCTCCTCTACGTGGGCAAGGCGCGAAGCCTGAGAAAGCGCGTCGCCGCGTATATGCACATCGCGCGGCTGGAGCCACGCATCGCCCGCATGGTGAGCGAAGCCGCCAGCCTCGAAATCGCGGTGACGGCGAGCGAGGTGGAGGCGCTCCTTCTCGAATCGAACCTGATCAAGCGGCTGAAGCCCCGCTACAACGTGCTGCTCAGGGACGACAAGTCCTTTCCCTATATCCTGATCACCGGCGACGACGATTGGCCCCGGATCACCAAGTACCGCGGTGTTCGCGACAGGAAGGGCGAATATTTCGGGCCCTTCGCCTCCGCCGGGGCGGTCAACCGCACCATCATCGCGCTGCAGCGCGCCTTTCCGCTCCGATCCTGCTCGAACGGGGAATTCGCCACCCGCACCCGGCCCTGCCTGCAGTATCAGATCAAGCGCTGCCTCGCGCCTTGCGTCGGCCGAGTGACATTGGAGGACTACGCCGCGGTTGTGGGTGAGGCGCGCGACTTCCTCACCGGCGAGAGTGCCCGCGTCCAGCGCGACCTGAGCGAGAAGATGCAAGGGGCGTCCGAACGACTGGAATTCGAGACGGCGGCGCTGCTTCGCGACCGTGTGCGCGCGCTCGCCCATATCCATGCCCGCCAGGACATCAACGTCGAAGGCGTGCCGGAGGCCGACGTGATCGCCGCGCATGCGCAAGGGGGCAGTGTCTGCGTCCAGGTGTTCTTCTTCCGTGGCGGGCAGAATCTCGGCAATCGGGCCTATTTCCCGGCCCAGGCGAAGGACGTGGCGACCGCCGAGGTCCTCGCCGCCTTCATCGGTCAGTTCTACGAGAGCAGACCCGCCCCGGCCGAGATTCTCCTGTCGCACGAGGTCGAGGAGGCCGAGGTGATCGCCGAGGCGCTGTCGATCGGTGCCGGGCGGAAGGTCAGGCTGCACGTCCCCCAGCGTGGCGGCCGGAAGGTGCTGGTCGACCATGCGCTGGCCAATGCGAGGGAGGCGCTGGAACGCCGGCTGGCCGAGAACGCCACCCAGCGCCGGCTGCTGGAAGGCGCGGCCGAGGTCTTCGGCCTCGAATCACCCCCCGAACGCATCGAGGTCTACGACAACAGCCATGTCCAGGGCGCCCAGGCCATCGGCGCCATGATCGTCGCCGGGCCGGAGGGCTTCACCAAGGGCGCCTACCGGAAGTTCAACATCCGCAGCACCGACCTCACCCCGGGCGACGACTACGGCATGATGCGCGAGGTGCTGACGCGCCGCTTCTCCCGCCTGGTGAAGGAAGAGGAGGCAGGCGAGGGCGAAGCCGTCTGGCCCGACCTGGTCCTGATCGACGGCGGCCCCGGGCAGATGAAGGTGGCGCAGGAGGTTTTCGCCGATCTCGGCATCGACGACGTTCCTTACGTGGGCATCGCCAAGGGCCCCGACCGCGACGCGGGGCGCGAGCATTTCTACATGCCCGGCCGCCAGCCCTTCATGCTGGAGCCGCGCCATCCGGTGCTCTACTTCCTGCAGCGCTTGCGCGACGAGGCGCACCGCTTCGCCATCGGCACCCACCGGGCGCGTCGCGCCAAGGCGCAGGTGAAATCGGCCCTCGACGAGATCGCCGGCATCGGCCCCTCGCGCAAGAAGGCGCTGCTGCTGCATTTCGGCTCGGCCGCCGGCGTCGGCCGCGCCTCCATCGCCGACCTGAAGCAGGTCGACGGCATCAACGAAGCCGTCGCCAAGGCGATCCACGATCATTTCCGGGGGTCGTGAGGCTCACCTTGCCAACCGAGCGGGCTCATCGCGTGGTTTTGCGAACGCGCTGATCGCGGGCTACGACGGCGGAGAGGAGCGCGGCCGATAGGAAGCCGCCGGCTCGCTGTCAGCTCCCGTTCCGTCCGGGGCGCATCAGTTCGTACCAGACTTCGCCCTGCTCGCTGCCGGGAATGGGATCGGGAAAGTCGGCGAGAACCGTGCGCGCGTAGTTCATGCCGATCTTCTCCATCACCCGTCGCGAGGCGTGGTTCACCGCCATCGTCGTGGCCACGATCTTGTCATAGCCACAGATTTCAAATCCCCAGCTGGCGAGCGCCGATGCCCCTTCCGAGGCCAAACCCTGGCCCCAGTCCAGCCGGCGCAGGCGATATCCGAGTTCAGCCGACCCGCCGTTCTCCGGCCATAGGCAGAACCATCCGACGAACGCGCCGCTTCCTGTGCGGCGCGCCGTCCAGACATGGGGCTCCGTTCCTCTGGGCATGAGGAATGTCGCGTCCGGATCGATCCGTTCAGGGTCGACGGCGCGTCCGCCGTTCAGAAAGCGCATGACCTCCGGATCAAGCTCGAGAGCGATGAAGTCGGCGCGATCATCTGGAGTGCAGGGACTGAGTGTCAGACGCTTCGTTCGCAAAACGGCCACGTCCGTCGCCCCCTGAGTCAATCGACTGTCGCCTCGGTCTCAGCTCTGTAGCTCCGGCAGGTTCCTGAACAGCTCCAGCGCTTCCGGGTTGGCCAGCGCATCGCGGTTCTTGACCGGGCGGTCGTGCACGATGTGGCGCACGGCGAGTTCGACGATCTTGCCCGAGATGGTGCGCGGGATATCGGCCACCTGGATGATCTTGGCCGGCACGTGTCGCGGCGTCGCATTGGCACGCACACGCTTCCTGATCGTATCCTGCAGCGCCTCGTCCAGCTTCAGCCCGTCGCGTAAGCGCACGAACAGGACGACGCGCACGTCGTTGTCCCAGTTCTGGCCGATCACCAGGCTCTCCACCACCTCGTCCAGCTGTTCGACCTGGCGGTAGATCTCGGCGGTGCCGATGCGCACCCCGCCGGGATTGAGCGTCGCGTCCGAACGGCCGTAGATGACGAAGCCGCCGCGCGGCGTCTGTTCCGCCCAGTCGCCATGGCACCAGATGTTCGGGAACTGGGCGAAATAGGCGTCGTGGTATTTCGACCCGTCGGGGTCGTTCCAGAACATCACCGGCATCGAGGGGAAGGCCTGCCGGCAGACCAGTTCGCCCTTTTCGGAAAGCGCGGCCTTGCCCTCGTCGTCGAACACGGCCATGTCGAGGCCGAGATAGGAGCACTGGATCTCGCCCTTGTAGACCGGGCCGATCGGATTGCCGCCGACGAAGGCGCCCATCAGGTCGGTGCCGCCGGAGAAGGAGACCAGCTGAACGTCGGGCTTCACCTTCTCGTAGACATAGTCGAAGGAGGCCGGCGCCAGCGGCGATCCGGTCGACAGGATCGAGCGGATGCTGGCGAGGTCGTAGGCGCTCGCCGGTTCGAGGCCGGCCTTGGCGATGGCGTCGATGTACTTGGCCGAGACGCCGAAATGCGTGCAGCCCTCGGCCGCCGCATAGTCCCACAGCACTTCCGGCTCGGGCACGAAGGGCGAGCCGTCATAGAGCATGACCACCACTTCCGCGCCGATGGCGGCGACGGCCCAGTTCCACATCATCCAGCCGCAGGTGGTGTAGTAGAGGAGCCGGTCGCCCGGCTTCATGTCGTTCTGCAGGAGGTGCTCCTCGCGGAGCTTCATCAGCGTGCCCAGGATCGAATGCACCATGCATTTCGGCAGGCCGGTCGTGCCCGATGAATACATGATGTAGAGCGGCGCGTTGGCGTCGAGCCGGACGAAGTCGATGTCCTTCGCCGGGTGGGGCGCCACGTAGTCGTCGAGCACCACGGCGCGGGGATCGACCCCGCCGATATCGGGCTTCGCCTCCAGATAGGGAATGACGACGAGGCGCTTCAGCCCGGGCAGCTCGGCGGCGATGCCCCTGGCGCGCTCCAGGCAGTCATGCGCCTTGCCGTTGTAGGTATAGGCCTCGGCGGTGAACAGCACCTTGGGCTCGATCTGCCCGAAGCGGTCCATCACGCCTTTCACCCCGAAATCGGGCGAGCAGGACGACCAGATACCGCCGAGCGACGCGGTGGCGAGCATCGCGATCAGCGCTTCCGGGATATTGGGCACGAAACCCACCACCCGGTCGCCCGGCCCGACGCCCTCCTCCTTCAAGGCCTGGGCGAGGCGGCTCACCGCATCGTAGAGTTCCCGCCAGGTGAGCCTTCGATGCCCGCCATGTTCACCCCGAAAGGTGATGGCAAGCGTATCGTCGCGCCGGCGCAGCATGTTCTCGGCGAAGTTCAGGCTTCCCTGCGGGAAGAACTTGGCGCCCGGCATCCTGTCGCCGCCGATGAGGTGCGGCGCCGGCCCCTTGTCGCCGGTGATACCGGCGAAATCCCAGAGGGTCGACCAGAAGGCCTCGCGGTTCTGCACCGACCAGCGGTGCAGGCCCTCGTAGTCGGACAGCGCCACGCCGTGCGCCTTCTTCACCGCGCCCATGAAGCGCAGGAGGTTGGACCCGGCGACCTGCTCGGGCGTGGGTTGCCAGAGGATCGGTGGCGTGTCGCCGGTGTCCATCACTCGGAACTCCTTCCTTCAGCGGCCGGTGAAGACGGGCTTCCTCTTCTCGAGGAAGGCGGTCACCGCCTCCTCGTGGTCATGCGTGGCATGCGCGATCGCCTGCATCGAGGCGGCGAGCTGCAAGAGGTTTGCCATCTGCATGTACTGGCCGTCCTTCAAGAGCCGCTTGGTCATGCGCAGCGCATGTGGCGGGTTGGCTGCCACCTTGGCGGCGAGCTTCCTCGCTTCCGCCATCAGCTCCGCATCCGGAACGACGCGCGAAACCATGCCGATGGCGAGCGCCTCCTTGGCATCGATCATGTCGCCGGTGAAGGAGAGTTCCGCCGCCTTGGCATAGCCCACGATGCGCGGCAGCAGCCAGCCGCCGCCGTCGCCCGACACGATGCCGAGCTTGACGAAACTCTCGGCGAACTTCGCGCTCTCCCCTGCGATCCGCATATCGCACATGAGGGCGAGGTCGCAGCCGGCGCCGATCGCATGCCCGTTCACCGCCGCGATCGCCGGCACTTCCAGCGCTTCGAAGGCCTGCGGGATGCGGTGGATGCCGGAGCGGTAGTTGAGCCGCGTATTGGCCGGCAGGTCGGAGGCCGTCTCCGACTTCGCCTTCATGTTCTTGACGTTGCCGCCCGAGGAGAAGGCGGTGCCGGCGCCGGTCACGATGACGCAGCGCACCTCGGTGTCGCGGTTGATGCGGTCGAGCGCGCTCTCGATGCCGCCGATCATCTCCTCGGCCGAGATGGCATTCCTGATCTCCGGGCGGTTCAGCGTCAAGGTGACGATGTTTGCGTCCTGCTCGTAGAGCACGGCGTCGGACATGGGCGTTCTCCTTATTCGGGTGATCTTGTTGTTCGGCCGGCACTCTAGCCGGACCGGATCGGGCCGTCAGTGGCTGCCGGGCCGGAGCAGCGGAAAGGCGCTTTCCAGGCTGCCGTCGCCTGCGGGCGGCGCAGTCTTCACGCGCTCGGGCCCGAGTGCGCCGATCGTGGTGACGCCGCAGAGCGCCATGGCGATCTGCATCTCGTCCTCCAGGATCTCGAGCGTGCGCACCAGCCCCTCCACACCGCCGGCGCCGAGGCCGAAGCAATGCAGCCGGCCCAGGCCCACCAGGTCGGCGCCGAGGCAGAGCGCCTTCAGGATGTCGGTGCCGCGGTAGAAGCCGCCGTCGACGATCAGCTTCACCCGCCCCTTCAACACCGGCGCGATCTCCCGCAAGCCGTCGAGCGCGCCCTCGGCATGGTCGAGCTGCCGCCCGCCGTGATTGGAGACATAGACGAAGTCGACGCCGATTCCGGCGGCGAGCTCGGCATCCTCCAGCGTCATGATCCCCTTCAGCAGGAAGGGGACCTTGTGCTTGTCGCGGAAGCGCTTCACCTCGTCCCAGTTGAAGGCGCCCTGGAAGTGGCGGCTGGGATCGGCGGCGCGCCAGGGCTTGATGAAGCGCCGCGCGATGTCGCGCTCGCGCCGGCTGTAGGCCTGGGTGTCGACGGTGATGCAGAATCCGGCATAGCCGGCATCGCTCGCCCGCTTCACCATGCCGTCGATCCAATCGCCGTCGCCGCGCACATAGAGCTGGAAGATGCGGAACCCATCGGGCGCCGCGGCCGCCACGGTCTCGAGGTCGGGCTGCGCGACGGAGGAGAGGAACATCGGCACGCCGAACCTCGCCGCCGCCCTGGCGCTGGCCGCGCCGCCCTCGGGCACCAGCGATTCGAGGCCGCCGATCGGCGCCAGCGCCACCGGCAGGCGGATGTCGCGCCCGAGGAAGGAATGCCGGGCCGAGACGCCGGAAACGTCGTTCAAGACGCGCGGGCGGAGCGCCAGTGCCTCGATGGCGAGGCGGTTCCGGCGCATGCTGCTCTCGGTCTCGGTGGCGCCGGCGACGTAGTGCCAGATGTCGCCGGGCAGGTTCTTTCGGGCAGCCAGCACGATCTCGTGCAGCGTCAGGAAATCGGCGGGATTGAACTCGGTCATGTCGGCCCCGGAACGCGAAGGGGCGCCATCCTAGCGCTCAGAACCGGCCGCGCGCACCCGGCTGCGTCTGTTCGTAGCGGAAGCTCTCCGGATCGATCGCCTTCAGGATTCCCGTGACACCCTTGCCGCCGGCGGAAAGCGGCAGCAGCAGCTGCGTGTAGTGCCAGGCCCCGTCCGCCCGCCGGTAGGTCTGGCTGCCGAGGCGGGGGCGGGCTTCCCCGGCGAGGTGCCGTGCGCTCGCCCGCACCGCAGCCGCGGCCTCGTCCTCGAACAGGTCGCCGAGGGCGAGCCCCCGCATCTCGCGCCCGAAACTCTCGCAGAGCCGCGTGCCGGCGAGGCGGATGCGTAAGGTGAGGGGGTCGCGCTCCACGTCCAGCAGCATGAGATAGGGCAGCACGCGGCGCGGCATCTCCAGCGGGTCCAGCCGGGCGGGAAGCCGTGTCCCCTCGCGGCCGGCCGACCACAGGTCCAGCATGGCCGCCAGCAGCGGGTGGGCGCCGATCGCCGATATCGGCATCGGATGGCGGTGGCCGGGAAGGAGCCTGGAAGAGAGGGCGCACATGGCTTCGGTACTCACTGGTTGTACCGGGGCTTACGGGGCGGTCCGATGCGCGGATGCGTGGGATTTGTCGCGTTAACTCTGTATTCGGGGGCGGGTTGACGGCCGGCACATTTCTTTGCGTTAAGGTGAATAGAAGCCTAACGCGGGCGGTCGCGCCGCCGGGCGCACCGGATGCTTCGCCCGAACCTTCAGCTCTGTCCTTTCCGCGTCGGTCCCCATCTCCTTTCCCGTCATGATCGCCTCGCTTCGAACCAGATTGCGCTGGGCGCGCCGGATGCGGCTCGCGCGTCTTTCCGCCGAGCATCGCGCCGCCTTCCGCAGTGCCGAGGTCGAGGGGCTGGCGCTCGCCTTCTGGGCCCGCGCGGTCGCGGTCGTCGCCATCGCGGTCCTGATCAGCGCCGATGGCGGCTTCCAGGCGGTCGGCTACTACTACGCGCTGCTGGGGGCCGCACTCGGCCTCGCGGCGATCCAGTTCCTGGCCGCCCGCCGCGGCTGGCCGCCCTTGACCTTCTATCTCTGGGCCAGCGTCGACGTGGCCCTGGTGGTGGGCGCGGTGATCCTGCCCAATCCCTTCGATCCGGGCGATACGGTGCCCGCCGTCGCCCGCTTCCACTTCGACAACGTGCTCTACCTCGCCGTGCTGGTCGCCTTCTACGCGCTTTCCTTCTCCGCCCGCCTGGTGCTCTGGGTGGGTGGGACCGTGATCGCCGCCTGGCTGCTGGCGGCCTTCTGGGCGCTCGGCGAACCGACCCTGCTGCCGCCGGTGGCGACCATTCCCTCCTGGACCGGATCGGCGACCGAGAATCGCCTCGCGGCATTGGCAGACCCCTATGCCCTCGGCGGATTCACGCTGGCGAAGCAGGTGCTGCTGCTCGGCCTCGTCACCGGCACGCTGGCCCTCGCCGTCGCCCGCGCCCGCCGCCTCGTCTCGCGCCAGGCCGAGGCCGAGCGCGAGCGCGCCAACCTCGCCCGCTATGTCTCCCCCAACGCCGCCGGCTTCGCCCAGCGGCCGGGCAGGGGCGAGCCGCGCCGCGCCACCGCGGCGATGCTCTTCGTCGACATCGTCGGCTTCACCGGCCTCGCCGAGGCGCAGACGCCGGAACAGGCCGTGGGCCTGCTGCAGGATTTCTTCACCCGCATCACGCCTTGCGTCGCCGATGCCGGCGGCACGCTCGACAAGTACCTGGGCGACGGGCTGATGGCCTCCTTCGGCCTGCCCGAGGCGGGCAAGCGCGACGCGGTGGCCGCACTCGCCTGCGCGCGCGCCATGGACAAGGCGATCAACCGCTGGAACGTCGAGCGCCTGCGCGCCGGCGAGCCGCCGGTACGGATCGGCATCGGCCTGCACTGGGGACCGGTGCTGCTGTCGGAGATCGGCGGCCCCGGCCGGGGCGAGGTCGCCACGCTCGGCGACACGGTGAATGTGGCCAGCCGCCTGCAGGAAGCCGCCCGCGGCCTCGGCGTCGAGATCGTGTTGAGCGGCGCCATGCGCTGGGCCGTGCTGTCGCAGGGCGAACTCGACGAGACGATCGCGCTCCTCGACGGCTTCGCCTCGTGCCCGCCCGTCACGCTCCGCGGCCGTTCCCAGCCGATCGAGATCTGGACGCTCGGCTTCGGCGCCTGACCGTCGCGGTCAGGCGGCGTGCCGCAGCACGCGGCCCGCCCGCGCGCCGGTATGCTCGCCGTTCTCGACATTGACGACGCCGTTCACCAGCGTCGCCCGATAGCCGGTCGACCGCTGGGTGAAGCGCGGCGCCCCGCCGGGGAAGTCGTGCACCAACTCGGGCTGCAGCTCGCACACCTTATCCGCGTCGAACACGTTGACGTCGGCGCGCATCCCCCGCTTCAGCAGGCCCCGGTCCTTCAGCCCCATGACGCGCGCCGGCCGCGCCGTCATCAGCTGCACCGCCTCGGCCAGGCTGAAGAAGCCGGTCTCGCGCACCCAGTGCGACAGCATGAAGGTGGCCCAGCCGGCATCCATCACCTGCGACACATGCGCGCCTGCATCGCCCAGGCTCGGGAAGCAGTTCGGGCTCCTGAACATGTGCTTCAGCGCCTCGAGATTGGAGTTGAACATGCGGAGCGTGAACAAGGCCTTGCCGCCGGTCTCCCGGGAAATCCGCAGGAAGGTCTCGGCCCAATGCTCGCCCCGCGCCTGCGCCATCGCGCAGACGTTCATCTCGGCCCCGGCGGTATAGGCGGGCGTCGGCCCGTCGCCCAGGTAGAACATCTGCTCCACCGGCGTGCCGAGGTTCTGCTTGAAGCCGCCGCCCTTGGCCTCGGCCACCATCGACGCGAAAGTATCGGGATCGCTCACCGCCGCCACGCGGTCCTGCAGCGTCGGCAGGCGCCGCACCCGGCTCCAGGTCGCCCCGCGGACGGGCAGCCCCGCCTGCAGTCCATAGATCATGCCCGACCCGCGCACCTGGGTGATGGCGGTGATGTCGCGGCCCTGGCACACGCGCTCCAGCGCCGTCCGTCTTGTCTCCGCCAGCGCGAGGTCGCCATTGCCGGAACCATAGCTGCAGAGCACCCGGCTCTTCGTCGCATCCGCCACCATGCGCAGCAGGTCGAGCTCCGCGCCCACCGCCTGCATCAGCGCGTTGCGTGGCGCCACCACATTGGCGATGTCGATCAGCTCCTGCGGATCGGCGAAGGTGCCGGGGATCGACCGCCCGTCGGGCAGCTTGTGCGGCGCGAAGCGGTTGGTGGAAAAGCCGGCGGCGCCGGCATCGATCGACCGCGCCACCACATCGGCCATCTCGGCCCGTTCCTCCGCGCTCGCCTGCTCCTCCACCGCGCGTTCGCCCATGACGTAGAAGCGCACGGCACTATGGCCCACCAGGCCGGCGACGTTGATGCCGGGCTTCAACCCCTCGATGGCGTCGAGATAACCGCCGTAATCCTCCCAGCTCCAGGGCAGGCCGGTCAGGATGGCGTGGCGGGGAATGTCCTCCACCGTCTCCATCATGCCGGCCAAGAGCTCCTTGTCGGCCGGACGCACGGGCGCGAAGGTGACACCGCAATTGCCCAGCAGCGCGGTGGTGACGCCGTGCCAGCTCACCGGCGTGCAGTCCGGGTCCCAGCCGATCTGGGCGTCCAGATGCGTGTGGATGTCGACGAAGCCCGGCGTGACGGTGAGGCCATCGGCATCGATCTCGCGGGCGCCCCGCGCGCCGATCCTGCCGACCTCGGTGATCACGCCGTTCTCGATGCCGATATCGCCGCTGAAGGGCGCCGCACCGCTGCCGTCGACGATGCTGCCGCCGCGGATGACGATGTCATGGGCCATGGGATGTCTCCTCCTATGCGCCACCTTCTTCGCGGGCGGCGGGAGGAAGACTACGCGGTCGGGGCGGTGGGTAGAAGTGGCATCGGGACGCCGGCGGCGGCAATGGACCGCCCATTGTCCATCGCCGCCCGTCCGCGGCAGCCTCGACGGTCACCCCGCCTTCGGAATCCGCGCGATCACCTTGATCTCGAAGTCGAAGCCCGAGAGCCAGGTCACGCCCACCGCGGTCCAGTTGGGGTAGGGCGCCTCGCCGATCGCCCGCAGGCGGATGGAGGCGACCGTGTCCCACTGCTTCGCCGGATCGGTATGGAAGGTGGTCACGTCGACCACGTCCTCGAAGCTGCAGCCGGCGGCTTTCAGCACGGCGGCGAGATTGTCGAAGGCGAGCTGCACCTGCCTGGCGAAATCGGGCTCGGGCGAGCCGTCCTCGCGGCTGCCGACCTGGCCCGAAGCGAACAGAAGGTCGCCCGAGCGGATTGCCGCCGAATAGCGGTGGTGTTCGTAGAGCGCCTGCTTGCCGGCGGGGAAGACTGCGTCGCGCTTGGCCATCGGTTCACTCCTGGTCGTGGACGGGCCGGACCCCATGGCCCGGCCCCGCATTGCTCCGGAGCGACAGTTCGCATACGCTCCGTATGCGAACAGGTAGGACATACGCGACGTATGTCAATGGAAAACATACGCCGCGTATGCAATAGTGGCGGGAGAGTGGTCTTGGCCCCCAGGCGACGGGCGCAGAAGGTGGAGGAAACCCGGGCGAAGCTCATCCGCGCCGCCCGCCGGGCCTTCGCGGCGCATGGCTATGCCGCCGCCTCCATGGACGAACTCACCGCCGAGGCCGGCCTGACGCGGGGCGCGCTCTATCACAATTTCGGCGGCAAGGAGGGGCTGCTGCGGGCCGTGATCGCCGAGATCGACGCGGAAATGCTGCTCCGCATGCGCGCCGCCCGCGACCGGGCGAAGACCCGCTGGCAGGGCCTCCTGGACGAGAGCACCGTCTATATCGAGATGGCGCTGGAGCCCGAGATCCAGCGCATCATGCTGCTGGACGGGCCGGCCGTGCTCGGCGACCCCTCGCAATGGCCGAACCAGGACGGCTGCCTGCAGGCGACGGCCGAAACGATCCGGGCGCTGATCGACGAGGGAACGCTCCGCCCGGTGGATGCGGAAGCCGCCGCCCGGCTCCTGAACGGCGCGGCGCTCAACGCGGCACTCTGGATCGCCGCCGCCGATGACCCGCGCGCCGTCCTCGCCAAGGCCGTCGAGGTGTTCCGCCACCTCGCCGCCGGCCTGCTGAAGGACCCGCGATGACGCCGCTGCGGCACACGCCTGAGCCCTCCCCGAACGGAGCACCCGCATGACCCCGGACCCCGGCGAGCGCGACGCCCTTTTCAAGGCCTTCGCCAAGGCGCTCTTCAAGGCCGACATGGCGGCGCTCTACCAGGCCGTCACCCCGGATTTCCTGTGGAGCTTCCACGACGGCCTGTCGGTGACCAAAGCGCTGGCCAGCCCCGGGCAGATCACGGCCCATATCGCCGAACAGAAGGCGCTCTTCGCCGAGCAGCGCTTCCACGAGATCGTCTATCACCACCTGCCCGGGATCAGCTTCATGACCATGCGGGTCAGCGAGACGCTGCGCGCGACCGGCGAGAAGCGCGAGCAGCGCGGGATCGAGAGCTACACCTTCAGGGACGGGCGGATCGCGACCAAGGATGTGTATCGAAAGCCGGTCTGATCTGTCGATACGCTCCGGCGTTCCCGAGCAGGTGGCGGACAGAGCGCACGGTTGTCGCAATTCAATGCAAATGGTTGAAGATCTCTGTCCAAACAGCCTATCTTCCCGCCGCGTGTCGTCCAATTTGGGGAACCATCTTGAAAATCCTTGCCGCCGCGGCGCTGTTGCTGCTCGCCGCCTGTACGTCGAATCAGATCCAGACCACCGAATCCAAGGCCCCGGCGCGGAAGTACGCCACCGTGGTCGTCGGCGACGTGACCTCCACCAAGCCCGAGTTGCAGGCCTATGCACTCTGGTTCCGCAATGCCCTGGTTCAGCAGCTGCAGCTGGAACAGCCTTTCGTCACCGTCATCGATCCCGCATCCCCGACCCCGGCGGACGGCTTCCGGGTAACCGGTGAACTCACCGAGATCGATTTCGGCAACACAGCCGCGCGCGTCATCATCGGTTTCGGCGCCGGCTCCCAGCAGGTGAAAGGGAACTTCACCCTGTCGGAAGCGAGCGGCGAGGCGCTGACGCGCTTCTCCTCGTCCGAAAGCTACGCCGGCGGCGCCGGCATCGGTGGCGCCAACCTGCTCAGCCTGGAAGAACTGTGCGCCCGGTTCGGCAAGTCGACCGGCCAGGCCCTCGCGCGCTTCGCCCGAGGCGAGCCTCTGAGCACACCCGCGCAGCCGTCGGAACCGGCAACGCAACGCTGACCAGCCCGGCCCCATTGCCGAATGCGGCGATGGGGCCGCGGCTCCCGTCGATGCCGGCAACCCGCCTTGGAGAGCGCGCCGCAAACGCCGTGAGCCGGGCCGGCCGGGCAGCGCCTAGCCTCGCGCCTCCCGGACCAGGCCGAGCGTGTCGAGCCGCGCGAGAAAGGCCTCGCCCCGAGTGTCTCCCAGCAGGGCGGGGGCTTCCTCCGGCCAGCGGGCCAGCGCCAGGCGGATCACGGCCCGCATCTCCGCTTCGATCCAGTTCGGGTCGAGCCCCAGAAACTGGGCGACACGGCGTAGGCGCCGGAAATTGACCGCAGCGAATCCATGCGTGCCGACGAAGCGGAGCGCGAGGCCGTCCTGCGGCGCGTAGATCACGGTCGGCACGATGTCATAGGCCGGCGACAGGCGGATCGCCCCGGCCGCGGGAAAGATGAAGGACCAGTTCTTCAGGTGATTGTCGCCGTTGCCGATCAGCACGTCGGCCACCACGCGGCGAAAGCCTTCCAGGATATCGGCGCGCCAATCGGTGCTGAAGCGGCGGATCATGTTCAGCACCGTCTCGGTCGTCGCCATCGTGTACTTGCGCTCGGCCGTGGCGCCGACGATCTGCCCCGCATCCTCGATATGGATGCGTCCGCCCTCGGGCGCGCGGTCGAAGCGGTCCACCACCAGCACCGAGGCGCCATGGGAGAGGAGCGCGGGTGGAATCCCCTCCACCGCCTCGACCGGCATCAGCCGGCAGGGTGCGGTGTCCACGCCGATGCCGCGGGCGAGCCGCATCGCCGCGAACTCGGCTTCGGGAAGCCCTGGATAGCGCGCGCTCGGGATCTTCAGGATGCAGTTTCCGCTGCCCATGCGGCCCGGCACCGTCAACCGCTCGCCCTCGGCCCGGGCGACGAATTTGAGCTGCACCCCGGCCAGCGAGAACTTGACCAGCCCTTCGGGCCGGGGCGTATCGAAACCGTGCACGCGCTCCAGCCTGAGCGGCCCGGCGGAGGCGGGCGGGCCGGTCTCGGGCGCGGTCAGCACCGCGCCGGGCAGGTCGGCGCCGAGCCGGGTGAGGAGGTCGAACTGGTCGTGATCGCCCGGGCCCATTTCGGCCATCACCAGCTCGCGCAGCGCCCCCTCGGGAAGGAGGCCGGAAAACCAGGGCGGCAGCGCGCCATGCAGGCCGATCTTGTCGCCGCGATCGGCCAGCCGGGCGCGGGTGCCCTCGGGATCGGCCGGAGAATGCCAGCCGAGGCTGAGGATCGGCCGGCCCGCGTCGCGCAGATAGGCCTCGTCGACCACGAAGGCCGTGGCGCCGGCACGGTCACGCGTCAACGTGCCCCCGCGTATGGCCGCGCCGTCGCGGTTCAGCAGATGCACGCCGAGGACGCCGGCGGCCTTGGCCATCAGGCCCGCCCCTCGGCCCCGTCCTCCGAAAGATCGACGAACACTTCCTCGAAGGTGGCGCGCGGCACGCCCCATCCGGCCGGCGCGGGGCTGGCTCCGTCAACCTCGGCGCGTACCGCCGCCGCGCGGTCGCGCGGTACCAGGACGGGCACGAGATCGAGCGCATCGCAGATTTCGGCCAGCAGCGTCAGCCGGTCCCGGCCGAGCCGGTTGTTGGCGAGGTCGCGCTCCAGTTCCGAGATGCGCGCCCGGTCACGCCCCACCCGCGCCGCCAGGGCGGGCTGGGTCATCTGGCGGTGCTGGCGGGCGCGCTTCAGTTGCTCGCCCAGGCCGGGGAAGATCGGTAATCGCATGCGCTATTCCGCTCTATAAGGATACAATGAGCGGAATCAGGATACGTTAGGGGCGTTATAGTGAAAAGCGGAATTGTGCTTGGTGAGCTATTAATAGGCGGAATTTCGTGCGGAAAAAGTAAGATGCGGCTGAAGCTCTAGAAGCGAAAGCAGAACAAGTATCTCCGTCGGCTGCTCGCCTAAACTGGTGGCGCTTGCCACACCCGCTGAGCAAGGCGCTTGAACTCACTTACACCGAGCGACCCACGTTCGCGGGCTTTTGAGCCTGGGGCCTTCAATCGCTCTTCGACCGCTGGATACAGCGCTTCCCACATCTCACGCGGTTCCAGGGTGCGGTTGTCCATTAGGACGAGCAGCACAGTGTCGCACGCTGCTCCCTGCTTGATTGTCCCCAGCCGTTGGCTGCCTGTCGCCTCGCCGTAGGCGCGGCCCTTTATTTGGACCCGCTGAGTGCCCGCCGGGGTTCGCCGAATCGCGTCATATCCGGCCGTGCGGGGAGGCACCAATTCGAGCCCGAGGAGTTCTGCAGCTACATACTCGGCAACCTCGCCCGTTACCCCTAGGGGTTTGCCGGTGAGTCGATAATATTCAGCAGCAAGGACCCTTACGGCAGCCAAAATCTCGCGCACGCGTCTGGCTTTTGATGTTTCGGTCACTGGTTCTCACGGTTGGTGGAATCGGCGTACGGCCCAGCCTTCAGCTTCGAAATCCAGGATATCCGTTCAAGATTGGCTAATCCTCGACATCTTCGATCACGACATTCACCCGCATCCAGTCCCTGAGCCGTTCGAACTCGAACGTCCCCGCCTCGTAGAGCCCGATCAGGAAGGCATAGGTGTCGCTGGGCTCAGCCGTAATCCGCCCGCCGTTGATGGCGAGGAACGTGTAGGTGACGGCGAAGGCGACGCGCTTGTTGCCGTCGATGAAGGGGTGGTTCTGGGACAGGCTCTCCCACAGCGCGGCGGCCTCCTCGATCAGGTCGGCGTAGTAGCCGGTCTGAGGCCGGTACAAGGCAGCCTCCAGCAGGCCGGGGTCTCGGATGCCCGGACTGCCGCCATAGCGCCCGATCTGGTCGTCGTGGATGGCGAGCACCTCGACGAGGGTGAGGTAGTCGGTCACTCGGCGAGTTTCTTGTAGAGCGGGGCGAATTTCTCATGGCTTGCCTGATAGGCGGTCATGACCTTGGACCGGGGCTTCGCCTGTTTTCGCTTCTCGATCAGGTCGGCGAGCGCTTCGTCGACCAGGGCCTGAAGCTGCCGCCCCTCGCTTCGCGCGAGATCGCGGACAGTGGCCAGGATTTCCGAATTCACCTGGGTGGCGAATTTCTCACGGGCCTGGGCTGCCATGGTCCTCTCCGTGCTGCGGTTGCAGACATCATGACAGATCATGAAGCATCAAGCTAGTTCGCTATATGAGCAAATTATCCCTCCGCTAGGCCAATTCAGCGCGCTTCAAGGGAATTTTGTGGACGAGCGCCCGGAATTTCTCTACAATGCACCGTTTCTTTTGCTCGCGGCCTTGGGCCGCTTGGTCATCGTGAATCTCTCGATCAATGCCGCGCCCAGCAATCGGGCTGCGGCGGCGGACAGAATTGTCCGCCTCATCGGTTTCGTCTTGTCACCGATTGGCGTGGGGCTGGCGCTTGGCCACCTGCTGAATGGCATCTCGATCACGGCGCTCATGCAAATATGGGCTGGCTCAAACGGGCCAGAACCGGTTCGGAACGGCTGCACGCTGGCCTGGAGCCGGCTAAAACTGGCTCGAATTGGCGCGAATTGGCTCACTTAGGTAGAGCCGAGATTCGGCTAAACCAGGCAATAAGTTCGCTATTTCAGTCACTTACGTCGCGACCGGGCGTGCCCGGGGCATCCACGTCGCTCCGCTCGCGCCAAACCCCTGCCGGAATAGCCCGCCGCGACCACGCGGATGCCCGGATAAACGCCACGCATGACGACCCTGTGGGTGGCTGGCGGACAAAAATGTCCGGCTGCGCAAAGCGGCCAGATCTGGCCGCGAGGGCGTTGTCAGGCATGCGGACAGAATTGTCCGCGATCTTGTCCGCCCCCTCCGCCCGCCTGAACCTCGCCGCGGGGGTGGGTTGCGGGGCCGCCGCTTGCGGCCGGGCGGGCGGCGTTCTACACCCCCATCCATGGCCGCCCAATCTCCCGCCCAGGGTCCCTATGCCGTCGAGCGCGCCGGTGGCGAGCTCCGCCGGGGCCGCCCCGTCGCCGTGTCGGAAGGGGCGCGCGGCGTCCTCGCGCTGGCGGTGGAAACCCTGTCCGAGCCGGCCCTCGCCGCCTTCCGCGCCCTCGGGCCCGTCCATCTCGCCCTCACCTTCACCCGCGCCCGCATCCTGAAGGTGAGGACGGCCGGCAGCGACCCGACCCTGATCCCGGTGAGCGCGGAGGCGAGCGTCGGCGAACTCCAGGCCCTGGCCGATCCCACGCTCGATCTCGCCACGCCGCTGAAGGGCCCGTTCACGGCGCTCCGCGATCCACCGGGCCGGGCCGAGGCGGCCGCCATCCTGGTCTGCAAGCGCGCCCGGCTGCTCCCCGCCGCCCTGGTGGTGAGCCTTGCCGCCGATCGCCTCGCCCAGCTCGCCGCCGAGCAGGACGTCCTCGCCGTCGATGCGGACGCGGCCGAGGCCTATGACGAGGGCCAGGCCGGGACGCTCTCCCTCGTCACCTCCGCCCGCCTGCCGGTCGAAGGGGCGGAGCAGACCCGGCTCTACGCCTTCCGCCCCACCGACGGCGCGGTCGAGCATCTCGCCATCCTGGTGGGCGACCCGCCGCGCGGCGCCCCGGTGCTGGCGCGCATCCATTCCGAATGCTTCACCGGCGATCTCCTGGGCTCGCTCCGCTGCGACTGCGGCGACCAGCTGAAGGGCGCCATCGCGGCGCTGCACACCGCCGGCGGCGGCGTCGTCCTCTACCTGGCGCAGGAGGGCAGGGGCATCGGCCTCCTGAACAAGCTCCGCGCCTACAAGCTGCAGGACCAGGGCTTCGACACCATCGACGCCAACGAGCGCCTGGGCTTCGAGGCGGACGAGCGGCTGTTCCGCCCGGCGGCCGAAATGCTGCGGCTCTTGGGCTTCGCGCAGGTCCGGCTGATGACCAACAACCCCGAGAAAGTGGCCGGCCTCGGCCGCTTCGGCGTCGAGGTGGTGGAGCGGGTGTCGCACATCTTCCCGTCGAACCCGCACAACCGGGCCTATCTCTCGACCAAGAAGATCCGTGCCGGGCATCTCTTCTGACCGGCAATTCCTGCCGGGCGGCCCATTGGCTAAGTTATTGATATAAAAAGAATTCCGGTTTGGCCCGGGCGTTGCAACCCCGCACGGCATGACCGACGTGACCGCAGCATCCTCGACCGACCGCTGGTGGCTCCAGGAGCAGCATCGCGACCGCTTCGATGCCGCTACGCAGGAAGGCGGCCAGATGGCGCCGCGCAGCTGGGAGAACCGCCCGGACGAGGGCGAGCGGTTCAAGAAGTTCCTCGCCGGCCTCAACCCGCTGCACCATATTCCCGGCGTCAACATGGTCTATCGCCGGATGACCGGCGAGACGCTCGAGCCCGGCCAGCAGATCCTGGGCGGCGCGCTCTTCGGCGGCGTCATCGGCCTGATCGCCGGTCTCGTCAACGCCGCCGTCAGCAAGGACTCCGGCAAGGACATCGCCGGCAACATCTTCTCCGTCTTCGATAGCGGGGACGGGCCGGCCCCGGTGCGGACCGCCACCGCCGCTCCCGCCTTCGCCCCGCCCGCGCCCTCGGCCGCCGCCGCCTCACCGGCCCCTGCGCCCGCCCCCCGGGCCATGCTTCCCGCCGCCGCCTTCAAGGCCGACGGCCCGCTGCCCGAGGTGCTGGATCTCGACGCGCTCGCTCCCGCCGCCGGGCCTGCTCCCGCCGCGGCCCCGCCGCCGGAAAAGCCCCCCGCGAAGCCGCTCGCCTCGGCCGAGCCCGCCGCGCCGGTCGCCATCGCCGCCGCCGGGGACGACCGGCGCTGGTTCCCCGCCCGGGGCCGCGAGAATCCGCGCGGCGTCTCGCTGGTGGCCCCGGCGACGCCGGCCGCCGTCATGGCGCTGCAGAATTCCCGCGCCGAGGGGCGCCTGCCGGCCGCCCCGGTCCGCTCCCCCGGGGCCATCGGCCCGGCGGTCCAGCAGCCCGCCACCGCGCAGCAGGCGCCTGTGGTTCCGGTGTCCAGCCGCGCCGGCTCGGATGCCTACAGCAGCGCCCTCGAACTCTCGCGCGAACTGCAGAAGCACTATCTCGGCGCTCGCTAGCGCTTCGGTTGCGGCTATACTCCCGGCATCCAAACCGATCCGGGCCCGACCTCATCATGCAGACGCTTTTTGCCGGCGGCGCCGTCTTCGACGGCGAGAAGACGCAACCCCCTGGAACCGCCGTGCTGGCGGAAGCGGGCAAGATCAGGCGGATCGCGCCCGCGGGCGAATTCGCGGGCTTCGCCGGCGAACGCGTCGACACCACCGGCGGCACGCTGCTCCCCGGCCTGATCGACTGCCACGTCCATCTGACGCTGGGTGGCGAGGGCGATCCCGGCACCGCGCAGATGAAGCTGGGCGACGGCCCGCTGGCGCTGAAGACGCTGGAACGCGCGCAGACCACGCTCAAGGGCGGCATCGTCGCCGTGCGCGACTGCGGCGGGCGGAACTACGTCGAGATCTCCGTCCGCGACTCGATCGCGCGTGGCGAATTCGTCGGCCCGGCCATCCGCGCCTCGGGCCGGATCATCTGCATGACCGGCGGCCACGGCAACCGGACGGGGCGCATCGCCGACGGCGTCGACGAGGTGATCAAGGCCGTCCGCGAACAGATCCACGCCACCGCCGACGTGATCAAGATCATGGCGACCGGCGGCGTGATGACCCCGGGCGTGAACCCCGAGGACGCCCATTACACCCGGGAAGAGATGGCGGCCGGCCTCGCCGAGGCGCGGCGCTTCAACAAGCGCTCGGCCAGCCACGCGCAGGGCTCGGAAGGCATCCTGAACGCCGTCCTGGGCGGCGTCTCGTCGATCGAGCACGGCATCTTCCTGAACGACGAATGCCTGAAGGCGATGCTGGAACGCGGCACCTTCCTGGTGCCGACGCTGGCCGCCGTCCTCAACATCATCAGGAACAAGGGCAACGGCATCCCCGCCTGGGCGGTGGAGAAGTCCGAGCGCGTGTTCGAATTCCACAAGGCCTCGTTCCAGCGCTTCTACAAGGCCGGCGGCCGGGTCGCTATGGGCACCGATGCGGGCACGCCCTTCAACCTGCATGGCGAGAACGCGCTCGAACTCGAATACATGGTCGAGAACGGCATGTCGGCCGAGGATGCGCTCAAGGCCGGCACCGCCGCCGCAGCCGATCTCTGCGACCTACTGCAGCTGGGCACGCTGAAGGAAGGGGCCAATGCCGACCTGCTGCTGGTGAACGGCAACCCACTCGCCGATATCAGGATGGCCTCCCGCCGCGAGAACCACCGCGCCGTCTTCAAGGCCGGCAAGGCCGCCGCCGGCACGCCGACCCTGGCCGGCAGCCTTTCGCGCATCCAGGCCCAGGCGGCGTTCTAGGCCGCCTTCGGCTGTCGAAGTGCTGGCGGCCTTTTAGGCAGCCAGCGCCCCGATCGCCGCCAGCCCCCAGAACCGTCCGCCGCGCAGGCGGCGGGCGGTCGCCGGGCTGATGCCGCCGAGGGCGATCACTGGCGCCCGCGCCGCCTGCGCCAGCGCCGCGAAGCGCAGCGGCCCCAGCGTCCGCGCCCCCGGATGGCTCCGGGTCGGAAAGACCGGCGACAGGACCAGCATGTCGGCGCCGCGCGCGCCGGCCACCGCCGCGGCGGAATGCGCCGCCGCGCTCACCCGCCACCCGGCCTTCTTGAGTCCCGCGATACGCCGGTACGCGTGTTCCGGCAGATGGATGCCCCCGGCGCGCAGCCGGTAGGCGAGCTTCGCGTCTTCCGCCACCAGCAGCACCAGGCGGCGGCGCCGGCACAGCTTGGCCAATGCCCGTCCGATTGCCTCCCGGTCGGGGGCGCCGTAATGCCGGAAGATCACGCCCGCGCCCGCCGGCAGCCGCGCCGCCGCCGGCAGCGGGTCGGGCAGGCGGTCGGTGTCGGTCACCAGCCACAGGCGCGGCAGGCCGGAACCGCTTCGTCCCGCCGGCGTTCCCCTCACGACTGCGAATCCAGTGGAAGTGGAGGAGGGACCAGCATGGCCGAGATGCAGGCCGCCGAGAAAGAGAAGCTGTGGAGCATCGTGCGCGAGATACCCGTGGCGCTGCTCACCACCGACGACGACGGCACCCTGCGCAGCCGGCCGATGGCCGCCTGCCAGTCGTCGTTCGACGGGCATCTGTGGTTCTTCACCCGGGCATCAAGCCACAAGTCGATCGAGATCGGGAAGAACTACCACGTCAACGTCAGCTACGCGGTCCCCGAGGAAGACAACTACGTCTCCATTTCCGGCCTGACCGAGATCGTCCGCGACCCGGGGAAGCAGCGCGAATTGTGGAACGACGAGATCGCGCGCTGGATCGGCACCGGACCCGAGGACGAGGACGTGGCGCTGTTGAAGGTGATCGTTCAGCAGGCCGAATACTGGCAGGCCCCGCAATCGCGCTCAGGCGATACGCAGCATGCGACGCTCGACTTCAAGCGGCCTCGGCGGCGCCCGAATTGACGCGCGGTGCCTCCAAGAGGGCGTGATGACGGCAGAAGGCCTCGCCTGCCTGGATCGCCAGCGCGCGCGTGGGGTAGCGATCCTGCAGGAAGATCTCCAGCCCGTGGATGTTGACGCTGGCCAGCCGCGAAACCTCGTCGTAGCGAATGGCGATATGCGGTTCGTATGCTCGCATGCGATCCCCTCCTCACCCCGCCGGCCGATGCCGCGCGGTGCTTCCCTGTCGAACCCTAAATCCCTCCTGCGCGGGCTGGCTGGGACAAGGTTATGACATCGACGGTTCCTCGCCCCGCTCGGATTCCGTGCCGGCGGCCGGGTTAGTGGCGCCGTGCTCCCGCTCCCCGGCGACACTCTCGAACTCGGCCTGCGGCTGCTGGCTGCGGTCGGCGGGGGCATGCTCCTCGGCATCAACCGCGACGCCAACGGCAAGCCCACGGGCATGCGCACGCTCGCCCTCGTTGCGCTCGGCGCCGCCCTGGTGACGGTGGCGGCGGCCGAATACCCCGCCTTCCAGGAGCATCCGGACGCGCTGAGCCGCGTGCTGCAGGGGGCGATCCAGGGGGTGTTGAGCGGGGTGGGCTTCATCGGCGCCGGGGTCATCCTGCGCGACCGGGCGGCGCATGACGTGATCGGCCTCACCACCGCCGCCACCGTCTGGATCACCGCGGCCATCGGCATCGCCGCCGGCCTCGGTGCCTGGCTCCTCGTCCTCGGCGGCACGATACTGGGGCTCGGCATCCTCGCCCTTCCCTCCCTCGGCGATGCGTCCAAGCCCCGCTCATAGCTTCCGGTTCGCCCGGCGCGTTGCTAGGGTCCGGCCGGCATGACCCATCCCATCACCGCCCAGCGTCCCGACATCGCCGCCAACCTCGCCTTCATCCGCGCCCGCATCGCCGAGGCCGCGGCCGATCCCGCGCATCCGCCGCGCCTGATCGCGGTCAGCAAGACCATGGAGGCCGGGATCGTGCTTGAGGCGCTGCGGGCGGGACATCGCCTCTTCGGCGAGAACCGGGTGCAGGAGGCGCTGTCGAAGTTTCCCGCGCTCCGGGCCGAGTTTCCGGACCTCGAACTGCATCTGATCGGCCCGCTGCAGACCAACAAGGTGAAGGAAGCCGTGGCGGGATTCGATGCCATCCAGACGGTCGATCGCGAGAAGCTGGCCCGCGCGCTCGCCGCCGAGATGGCGCGGTCGGGCCGGCGGATCGACTGCTACGTGCAGGTGAATACCGGGGAGGAGCCGCAGAAGGCCGGCGCCCTTCCCGCCGAGGCGGATGCCCTGGTCGCCCTCTGCCGTGGCGAACTGGCGCTGCCGGTGGTCGGCCTGATGTGCATCCCTCCGGCCGAGGAGGAACCGGCGCCGCATTTCGCGCTCCTGGCGAAGATCGCCAGGCGGAACGGGCTCGAACGTCTCAGCATGGGGATGAGCGGCGACTTCGAGGTCGCGGCCTCCTTCGGGGCGACCGAGGTGCGGGTGGGCTCGGCGATCTTCGGCGTCAGAGCCTGACGCCGAGCCGGCCGGCCAGTTCCAGCCTTCCCTTCGGCGTCATGCAGATCAGCCGCGGCTCGTCGCCGCGCCGCACCCAGCCCTGCTCGAGGCAGGCCTCCAGCAGCGCCGCGCCGAGCGCGCCGCCCAGATGCGGCCGCCGCTCGCTCCAGTCGAGGCAGGGCCGGGCGAAGCCCCGCGCGCTGCGCCGCACCCGGCCGAGGTCGACGCCAAGGCCGCGGAAGGCCGCCTCGCCCTCCGGGGTCAAGACATAGCCGTTCGCGTCCTCGGCCAGCAGCGCCCTGTCCACCAGCGCATCGTGGATGGCGACCGCACAGGTGCCGGCCAGGTGGTTGTAGCAGCTGCGGGCATGACGCAGCGCGCCGCCGTGCCGCCAGGCCGGATGCCCTTTCTTCGCCGGCGCGGCGAGGCCGGCGAGGGCGCCCAGCCCCTCGATCATGGCGGCGATCTCCACGCCCTTGACCTTGAAATAGCGATGCTTGCCCTGCGGCACCACGGCGAGCAGTCCGCCCCCTACCAGCTGGCGCAGATGCCCGCTCGCGGTGGCGGGGGTGATGCCGGCGATGCGGGCGAGTTCGCCGGCGGCGAGGGCGCTGCCGCCCATCAGCGCCACCACCATGGCGGAACGGGCGGGATCGCCCAGCAGGCGGGCCATGGCGGCGAGATCGGTCGGGGTCGTCATGGCGGGCAGTCTAGCGTGGCGGCCGCGGGGTTGCTTCGGCGCGGATCGAAGTCGGCGCGTCCGGCTTGCCCATCCCGCGCCGGTCCGCGAGGATGCGCGCCGGACGGTTGGCGTCCTGCGGGGGTTCCATGCGGCGTTTTCTCGGCGCGCTCATCGGCGCGGTTTCATTCTGGGCCGGCCTGGCCGGGGCGCAGGCGGCCGGCCTCGAGGCCTTCGAAGGCGACTGGCGCGGCGGCAGCATCGACCTGGTGACGCCCACCCCGCTCGGCGAGACGCTGCGCGAGCTCGAAGTGAAGATCAACATCACCAAGGAGGGCGGTTTCGTCATCCTGTCGCTGGCCCGCATCGGCCGGGCGGCGAAGACGGCCGAAGCGGCGCGTATCCGCGGGCTCGAATTCAAGCCTTCGGCCATGCCGAACACCTTCCATGCGCAGCAGTCCTGCCAGCCCGAAGGCCCGACCGGCTGCGCCTGGGCACGGCTCGACGGCAACCGGCTGATCGTCACCGTGATGGACATGGACAAGAAGGGCGAAATCGAAACCCAGGTGACCGTGCGAACCCTGGAGGCGGGCCAGATGAAGATCCACTTCCAGAGCCATGTCGAAGGTCAGCTGCGCCGCGAACTGCGTGGCAACCTGGCCAAATACGCCTTTCGCTGAACAGGCGGTTGCCTGTGATGGCGGCGTGACATCCGCAGGTCTCCCGGAACCCCTCCGGCAGAGGGCCGATTTCCTTTCCGTCAGTGCCCTGCATCCCCAGGGTCGCTGCAACGGTGAGGGAGAACAGCGATGCTCAGGCAGACATTCCTCGGCGCCGCCACGGCATTGACCATAGCCGGCGCGGCGGTGGCGCAGACCGGCGGCACCGATCCCGCTCGCGCCGCCAGCGAAGCGGAAAGCCCCCGTGTCCTGATGCAGCAGGAGGGGAGCCAGCGGATGACCGGCGAACTCATCGGCCTCGGCGTTTTCAACCCGCAGGGCGAAACCGTCGGCAAGATCAGTCATCTGGTGATCGAGCCGGACCGGCGGGTCAGCGGCGTGGTCCTGTCGGTCGGCGGCTTCCTCGGCCTCGGCAGCAAGGCGGTCGCGGTGCCCTGGGAGGCCATCCAGTTCGAGAACAAGGGCGGCAAGGATCTCGCCATCGTCAATCTGACAAACGAGGAACTGACGAACGCCCCGGAATTCAAGACCCTGGCGCAGCAGCAGTCCGAGCGCGAGGCCGCCCAGATCCAGGAGCAGCAGCGCACGCGCCAGCCCGCCCGTACGCCGCAGTAATAGAACTTCCCCTCGAATGCCCCACCGGTGGCGCCGCCGCCGGTGGGCTTTCGCGTGTCCGCGGTCACGCGCGTGACACAACGTCGCTGAATCCCCACCAGCGGATACGCTAAGTTAACGGCCGTCGGTTCTGATGGGACCGATGGCGCGGCAGTGCTCTTGCATGGTCATCACCTGCCGCCAGGTCAGCCATCGACCGCTTGGTGGCCCGGTGCCGCAACGACGGAATACCGGAAGCCACTAGGTGTCGTCGGAGGCAGGGTGAGCAAGCTCGCAATCGGTCTCGTAGTATTCATGGCGCTTTTCGCCGGTTTCCCGGCGGCGCAGGCAAGCGACGGGTTTCGTCTCCTTCGCCTGGACGGTACCCATCTCAAATGGGGATCCCCCCTTCTTGGTTCCGGCGCCGCGGTGAAATATGCCTTCGCCACCCGCGACATCCATTCGCCCGGTGCCCGCAATTGCGGCGAGATCGGCCCCGTTGCCCCGATCATGAGCAGTTCCCGAATCGATGCGAAGCACTTCGAGGCCGAGACGGCCGCCGCCTTCGCGCTCTGGTCGGCCGCGGCCGATATCAGCTTCGTCCGGGTCGAGGACCCCGGCCGGGCCGATATCGTCATCGGCGCGCAGCTGGTCCCGCGCGGCCGGGCCTTCACCGAGGTCTTCTTCGACCGCAAGCCCGGCGGCGGCGTTCAGTCCTTGAAGAAGTCCTTCATCTGCCTCAACCCGGAGAAGCCCTGGAAGGTCGGCTTCGACGGCGACATCGAGGTCTACGACCTGCGCTACACCATCGCCCACGAGATCGGGCATGCGATCGGCCTCGATCACCCCGGCCACAGCGGCCAGGTCATGGGCTTCGCCTATGAGGAGGAGTTCCGCGAGCTGCAGCCCGGCGACAGTGCCGGCGTGACGGCGCTCTATGGCAAGCCGGGCGTGCCGCTGGTGAGCGTGCCGGTGCCGGCCACCGGCTCCACCGACAGCATGGCCCTGCAATAGGCCTTCAACTACGGTCGCGGCGCATGCGACCGGAACCACCCGACGAACCGCCGACCATCGTGCTTGCCGGGCCGACCGCCTCCGGCAAGTCCGCCCTCGCGCTCGAACTGGCGCGCCGCTGCGATGGCGTCATCGTCAATGCCGACAGCATGCAGGTCTATCGCGAACTCAGGATCGTCACCGCCCGCCCGTCGCCGGAGGAGGAGGCGCGGGCGCCGCACCGGCTCTACGGCATCCTCCCCGCGGCCGGGCCCTGCTCGGCGGCGCGCTGGCTCGGCCTCGCGCGGGCCGAGATCGCGGCGGCGCGGGCGGCGGGGAAGCTGCCGATCGTCGTCGGCGGCACCGGCCTCTACCTGCGCGTGCTGCAGCAGGGCATCGCCGATATCCCGGACGTGCCTCCGGGAATCCGCGACGGGCTCGCGCTGCGCCTGGCGGAGGAGGGGCTGCCCGCGCTGCATGCCCGCCTCGCCGCCGTCGACCCCGCCTCGGCCGCCCGCATCCGCCCGACCGACCGGCAGCGGGTCCTGCGCGCGCTCGAGGTGTGGGATGCGACCGGGCGGCCGCTCTCGACCTGGCAGGCGGAGGGAGCGGCGGGGGCGTCGGTGGCACCCATCGCCTGGATCTGGCTCGACCCGCCGCGGGCCGACATGCATGCCCGCGCCGCTACCCGGTTCAGGGCGATGATCGCGGCCGGCGCGCTGGAGGAGGTGCGGGCCTTCCGGGCCCTCGGGCTCGACCCCGCCCTGCCGGCGATGAAGGCGCTGGGCGTGCCCGAACTCATCCGCCACCTCGCGGGCGACATGCCTCTCGAAGCCGCGATCGAGCAGGCGGTCGCGGCGACCCGGCAGTATATCAAGCGCCAGACCACCTGGTTCCGGCACCAGCTCCCCCCTGGCCATCTGCGGGTCGAGCAATTTTCGGAAAGTTTCGATTTGAGAATCTTGCCGTTTATTCGTCGTTTCGGGTTGACCGCCTAGGGCCGGACCCTCTAGCTTGCGCGCCTTTCCAGCCAGGCACGCACCGCGGCGCGCCGGGAACGGCTGTTTATCACCCGCGGGTGGAGCTAGAGGACCATGTCTACCGACCTGATGACCGGTGCCGAAATCATCCTCAAGGCGCTCGTTGATCAGGGTGTGGAGGTGGTATTCGGCTATCCCGGCGGCGCCGTCCTTCCCATTTACGACGCCTTCTTCAAGCAGAACTCGATCAAGCACATCCTGGTCCGCCAGGAAGGCGGCGCCGTGCATGCGGCCGAAGGCTATGCCCGCTCGACCGGCAAGCCCGGCGTCGTGCTGGTCACCTCCGGTCCCGGCGCCACCAATGCCGTCACCGGCCTCACCGACGCGCTGATGGATTCCATCCCCGTCGTCTGCCTCACCGGGCAGGTGGCGACGCATCTGATCGGCAACGACGCCTTCCAGGAATGCGACACGGTGGGGATCACGCGCCCCTGCACCAAGCACAACTACCTCGTGAAGGACATCAACGACCTCGCCCGGGTGGTGCACGAGGCCTTCTATGTCGCGACCTCGGGCCGCCCCGGTCCGGTGGTGGTCGACCTGCCGAAGGACATCCAACTCGCCACCGGCCCCTACGTCGCGCCGAAGGCGGGCAAGCACAAGAGCTATCGCCCGCAGCTGAAGGGCGACATCGGCAAGATCCGCGAAGCCGTGTCCTTGATGCTGAACGCGAAGAAGCCGCTGTTCTACACCGGCGGCGGCGTCATCAACTCCGGCCCCAATGCCTCGAAGCTGCTGGTGGACCTGGTCAAGATGACCGGCTTCCCGATCACCAACACGCTGATGGGCCTCGGCGGCTACCCCGCGTCGGATCGGCAGTTCCTCGGCATGCTCGGCATGCACGGGACCTACGAGGCGAACAACGCCATGCACGACTGCGACGTGATGATCGCGGTCGGCTCGCGCTTCGACGACCGCATCACCGGCCGGCTGAACGCCTTTGCGCCCAACTCCAAGAAGATCCACATCGACATCGACCCGTCCTCGATCAACAAGACCGTGCGGGTCGACGTGCCGATCGTGGGTGACGTCGGCCATGTTCTCGAAGACATGATCAAGCTGTGGAAGGCCGAGAGCCGGAAGCCCGATGCGGGCGCGCTCGACGCTTGGTGGCGGCAGATCGACCAGTGGCGGGCGCGGAACTGCCTCGCCTACCGGACCAACGGCGACATCATCAAGCCGCAATACGCGCTGGAGCGGCTGCGCGAGGCGACCAAGGGCCGCGAGGACACCTTCATCACCACCGAGGTGGGCCAGCACCAGATGTGGGCGGCCCAGTTCCTGAAGTTCGAGAAGCCGAACCACTGGATGACCTCCGGCGGCCTCGGCACCATGGGCTACGGCCTGCCCGCCGCCATGGGCGTGCAGGTGGCGCATCCCGACGCGCTGGTCATCGATGTCGCCGGCGAAGCCTCGATCCTGATGAACATCCAGGAGATGTCGACGCTGGCGCAATACAAGCTGCCGGTGAAGGTGTTCATCCTGAACAACCGCTACATGGGCATGGTGCGGCAGTGGCAGGAGCTGCTGCACGGCGCGCGCTATTCCGAAAGCTACATGGAAAGCCTGCCCGACTTCGTGAAGCTGGCGGAAGCCTTCGGCGCGGTGGGCCTCCGGGCCTCCAAGCCCTCGGAGGTGGACGGCCTGATCGAGGAGATGATCCGGATCAAGAAGCCGGTCATCGCCGACATCGCGGTCGACCCGGCCGAGAACTGCTTCCCCATGGTCCCCTCCGGCGCCGCGCATAACCAGATGCTGTTCGGCGACGGCACGGACGAGCCGCAGGTAAAGGTCTCCGACGCAGGGCTCGCCCTCGTCTGATCGATCCCCAGGCTTCCGGAACAACCACGAATACAGGCGCAACGGCCTCCGGGCCTTGCGAGGCAAGAACGTGAGCGAGCAGACCCGACAACACACCTTCTCCGTCCTGGTCGACAACGAGGCGGGCGTTCTCGCCCGCGTCATCGGCCTGTTCTCGTCGCGCGGCTACAACATCGAGAGCCTGACCGTGGCGGCGGTGGACGAGGGGCAGAACCTCTCCCGCATCACCGTCGTCACCTCCGGCACCGAGATGGTGATCGAGCAGATCAAGCATCAGCTGGGCCGCCTCGTCCCCGTGCACAAGGTGAACGACCTGACGCTCGACGGCCCGTTCCTCGGCCGCGAGCTGGCGCTCATCAAGGTGGTGGGCACCGGCGACAAGCGGGTGGAAGCGCTCAGGATTGCGGATATCTTCCGGGCCCGGGCGATCGATACCTCGCGCAACTCTTTCGTCTTCGAAATCGCGGGCTCGCCCGAGAAGATCGACGCCTTCATCGCGCTGATGAAGGATCTCGGTTTGGTCGAACTTTCGCGCACCGGCGTGGCGGCCATCGGCCGCGGCGCGGGTGCGATGTAACCCGAACACAGTCAGGCATATCGAGAAGGAAACCAGCCATGCGTGTTTACTACGATCGCGACGCCGACCTGAACCTGATCAAGGGCAAGAAGGTCATGATCGTCGGCTTCGGCAGCCAGGGCCATGCCCACGCGCTGAACCTGAAGGACTCCGGCGTGAAGGACCTGAAGATCGGTCTGCGCAAGGGTTCGGCCGGTGTGGCCAAGGCGGAAGGTTCGGGCCTCGCGGTCACCGATGTCGCCGAAGGCGCCAAGTGGGCCGACGTCATCATGGTGCTGACCCCGGACGAGAACCAGGGCGCGCTCTGGGAAGCCGACCTGAAGGCCAACATGAAGCCGGGCGCCGCCCTCGCCTTCGCCCATGGCCTCAACATCCATTTCAACCTGATCGAGCCGCGCGCCGACATCGACGTGTTCATGATCGCGCCGAAGGGCCCCGGCCACACGGTGCGTTCGGAATACCAGCGCGGCGGCGGCGTGCCTTGCCTGGTCGCCGTGTCGCAGAACCCGTCGGGCAATGCCCTCGAAGTGGCGCTCTCCTATTCCTCGGCGGTCGGCGGCGGCCGCGCCGGCACCATCGAGACGACCTTCAAGGAAGAGTGCGAGACCGATCTCTTCGGCGAGCAGACCGTGCTCTGCGGCGGCCTGGTCGAGCTGATCAAGGCGGGCTACGAGACCCTGGTCGAGGCGGGCTATGCCCCCGAGATGGCCTATTTCGAATGCCTGCATGAAGTGAAGCTGATCGTCGACCTCATCTACGAGGGCGGCATCGCCAACATGAACTACTCGATCTCCAACACGGCCGAATACGGCGAATACGTCACCGGCCCGCGCATCATCACCGCCGAGACCAAGGCCGAGATGAAGCGCGTGCTGGACGACATCCAGTCGGGCCGCTTCACCCGCAACTGGATGCTGGAGAACAAGGTCAACCAGACCTCGTTCAAGGCGACCCGCGCCAAGCTCGCCGAGCACCCGATCGAGGAAGTCGGCGCCAAGCTCCGCGCCATGATGCCCTGGATCGCCAAGAACAAGCTGGTCGACAAGACCAGGAACTGATCGCCTTCCTCTCCCTCCCCCGTCCGCAAGGATGGGTGAAGAGCAAAAAGGGAGCCCTCCCTCGGCGTCAGCCGGGGGAGGGTTGGGTGGGGGTGGTGCCGCAGATTCCGACTTCGCTAATACCTGTGCAACCGGATACATGTCGGACACTACAGACCGGATACATGCCTGACAGTCTCCTCGGTTTGTTCCGCTTTGCGGCGCC
>Ga0164290_1001222_pt1 | contig 45628 bp, 43 predicted proteins | sample Micstemetagenome_FD_108782 | JGI IMG/M metagenome (GOLD analysis project Ga0164290, IMG submission 108782) | Contaminated culture microbial community from soil near Moab, Utah, USA - Microcoleus steenstrupii SON62 (Illumina Assembly) | ecosystem: Environmental > Terrestrial > Soil > Soil crust...
CGCTGCTGAGCCAACTTCGGCTTCAGGATGTGGGCAGTCATTCGCGACGTGCGGTACAACAGACCGCTTCCTATGCAGAGCTGGCGTAGGTTCGAGGTTGGGAACGGGCGCCCGTCCGATTAGCGCCTATGCCGCCAGACAGATGGCACCGATCTGCGAGGCACTTCTTGAATCATGCCCATTGCTTGGTCAGTTCCTTATGGCGGCCAAAGCGCTTATCGAGTAGACAAAGCACACGGACAGGCGTTGTGCCAGGGCCAAGCAGGCAGGCCCGGAATCAAGCTTATGCCAAGCGGTTCAATAAAAACTTCGTTCCGGAGCAAAAGACAGCAGCGATCCGAGTTAATTACCGGGTCGCATGCAACAAGGATCAACTCGCCACCGCACTGCGACCATGGCCGATCCAACATGGTCCTTGGGGCGCATCGCGCCGGCCGGCTAGACGGCGGAACCTTTCGCCAACCTAAGCTCCTTCGGGCGGACATAATCGACGCACCTTGAATACCAGCCGCTACCTCAACTCAGGTTATTTGGGTGGATACCCCTGACTGCTGACATCAAGGGAGAAGTCGGAAATATTCAAATAGCTCATGTGCTTTGAAAATGCACGCCTAAGTAGCTCGTTTCCGTACCTTTGAGAATTCCCCTGAAGGACTTTCAGGCAGCCTGCATCCAGCTCTCGAGAGAAATGTATTGACATCATTCTCGATTCGATGAATTCAGGTGACTCGATCTGCTCGTTCAGGTGAGGGTTTGCCTTCAAAAAGACATCTGAAGTCGGTCTGACCGCGATTGCGGTTGATACGCGGTTCGCTGCCAACATCCCGAACAGCGAATGGTAGCCAATCGTGCGTTGTATTCTTTGCTCATCGGCGACCAAGCTTTGAGGCATAGGGAATCCACGCAAAATACCCACTTTGCCGGCAGTCGAGTCAGCAGTAGATGCTTTGCCTTTGTACTGGACCACGTGAAGTTTCATGAGCGGCACTGAAAGGAAGCTGTTCCTCACTTCGCCCAAGCTATCGTCGCTAACGATGACGACTTGCGCACCCAAATTTTCAGCGTAGTGGAGGGCTCGCTTATATGGAGTGTGTTGAATGATTGGTGAGACTTCCGACTTTTCAAGGAGCCCTGTTATGACTTCTTCGAGAAATCTCGTAATGTCATCAGGCTCTTTCGATGTGGAGTGCTCAAGTGGACTTGGAATGGCCGCGACTAGCTTCCGCGGGCACTGTGCCGCCTGAGTTGCCGAGACAAGGTAAATCAAGCCAATCACGGCGGCAATGTATCTTTTTCTTGTCATTGCAGTGCTTATCCAGTAGGGAGTTAACCCAATGCCTTCTTCGCGCTCGGCGCACCAGTCCATTGGGTGGCTCGTCAAAACTAAGTGGGATCGCCTGACCTCACTTGTAGTCCCCAGTTGTGGCGAGGTCAAGCGCACAGCCCCTGTGCAGTCTGATCGACGTGACGTGCCGAAAGAGTTGTGACACACCTTACAGGTCTCCCTCTTACGGTTTGCACTGGGAGACCGACCTTTTGCTCCACCAGAGGAGGACCAAGCGAAAAGTCTGAGGGCTCAGATCCGGATCGATCACCAGACTGAAGTTGCCCGACTCGGGCCTCTGCAGGCGACCTTCCCGGCCTGGGTCGGGCGCTTGCGATGATGGGTCGACAGCACAGGGCCTCACACGCCTCAACCATAGGGTAGGGAACGCGGGCGATGCTTAGCGAAAGCGAACCAACAGGCCCCAAGCTGTGGCACTTCGTTCTAGCTTGACCCAGAACGGTCGTCGCAACCCCCGATCACAAGTCCGGATGGCCTCAACCCTGACTGACCTCATCGAGCCGCATTTACTCTAGAAGCTCCGATGTCTACGAGCGGGAACTCGGGCCTGGGTCTCGAACTCTCGGTAGGGGAATCCCCAGCAAGGTGGGGGCTATGTAGCGGTTGCAGCCTCTTCGGACTGGATCACCTTGGCGTACTCGCCTTGGAGGTTTGCCAGCGACATGGCGTGCACTTCTGCTGCAGTGCGCAGGACGCCGTCAAAGTCCAACTTGTCGAAGGCAAACGTTGCGTTTGCTACGACGTAAGTCTTGAACCCCAAATTTGCCGCCGTGCGAGCAGTTGCTTCAACGGAGTTGTTCGTGCTCACGCCGACAATGACGACTGTGGTTTCACCGCGCGCGTGGAGCCATTTCTCCATACCGGTGTTGATGAACGCGTCCGGTACGTTCTTCTCCACAACATGCTCATTTGGCAATGGAAGAAATGCCGGCTGAAACTCAACGCCCGGCTGGCCTGGCCTGAAAGGTGAGATCAGGCTCCGCGAAATGTGACGAACATGCACGATCGGTTCACGGCGCGCCCTCCATATCTTAAGAAGCTTCGCAATTTCGGCCTCTGCTCTGTGATTGTTTCGAACTGAAGAGTCAGGCCACGACATGCCAATCTGCATGTCGATAATCAGGAGCGCAGGCATGTTGCTGACGTGATATTTACTCGGTGGACTCAGTCTTCAAATAGCGTGAAGCCTGAACGAAGTGCCAACCTCGGTCGACATCAATCATCCGACATTGACTGAAATCCGAGCCCCGAGCTCCGAGCTCTGAGCACCGACCTCCATCGGTATCTATGACAGCCTGTTCCTGAGCATTTAAATGACATATCAGGAGACAAAGGCGTCGGACGACGAATACAGCCAAGCGCCACAAGATCCGAGCCTTATCAATTCCAAATAGACGTCGGCGTCAACTTATTGACATCAATGAAACCGACTGATCAGTGGCAGGTATCACACAATAGAATAAATGTGATGGCTCGGGATCACCACCTAAGGCTCTTCAATTTCGATGAGGTAGCCGTCGGGATCCTGCGTAAAGGCCCTCCAACCACCCCATGCCGGCTGCGCTGGGGGGGATAGAAAAACCAACCCTCTGGCGGCCAGAGCGGAATACACACTACGCACATCCTTCACCCGAAACACAAGATTAACCGAGGGCTTGTCACGATCTGGCGGAGGCGAAAGTGTTATACCGGGCTTGTCAATAGTCGGCGGACTGGTAACCACCAAGTATATGGTTGCCCCCAATCGCTCAAGGCGTCGCATGGACGGCGATCCCTCGGTAACCTCGAAGCCGAAATGATGTCTGTAGAAATTCTCAGAAGCCACTAGGTCTCGCACCACCAGCATGGTGCTGAAACCCGAAATCCGGAATTCAGGCAAACTTAATGTGTGACTCATTCTAAAGTCGCGGTACGGCGAATGACTGCACCCAGCCATCAGCTGAAGAAGCAGAAGGATTGCTATTGAAGGAGCGATGCGCCTCCGCGAGAGCGTCTGCTTTATAGCTATCACAGTGGCTGGCGTGGCGCATCCGCCTAGGCATTTGCCACTAGCGACATGCAGGCAAAGAATAGCCATTGTCAAAAGTAAGCATCCAGTCGCCGCCAAGTTGCCTTCGCCATACCGAATAGAACCGTGCGATGAGGGAACCGTCGGGAGCGAAGACTGGGCCTTCTGTATAGCCGAGCGTTGAGTCGGATACTACTTCGGCTATTTCCGGCCTCCAACTGAATGGCGGGCTGCCTTCGCGAAAGTACTTCGACCAAACTGCCATTACTTCGGCTTTGCCGCGGAGAGGCTTTCCGCCATTGATGAAAATAGTGTGTGGATCGAGGAAACTTTTAAAGCCTTCCTCGTCGCGGTTCGCCATGGTGCGAGCAAATGCCATCTCGCGCTCAAAAAGGTCTGGCTTTGAAGATGACATGCTGTTATGAGCCATGACCATCCCACTGATAAGCATGAAGTTTCGACGATGATTCATTTCAACGCTGTTCAAGAGAACGAGTCAGATCCCCATGGAGTTAACGCTTGAACAGCGCCAACAGGAGATCAGATCTCGCATGCGGTGTGGAAACGACAACTTGGCGTGAAGCCATCCGATTGGGCTTACTTTAGTTCGGGGCATGCACTGTCGGATGTCCATAAGTCCGGTTCTTGCCAAGAGCCTGTGATTCCAATGGCCAATGGGTGCGATTGTCGACTCGTGCAATAGCTTGGGGCACAAAGCCAACGTATTTGGAGCGATTGCTTCTCCAGACTGACTCAGGCACTGCGGATTTACCGAATGGATCGCTGTACCAGCGCGTCGCGCCTCTCACGTTAGTAACGACGGTTTGGTTGAAGTAAAACTCTCTTCGAACACCGTTAAACTGTGACCGCGGATCGTCCCAGGCAATTGGTTCCTTGATTTCACCGTAGTTCGTCTGAATGGCGCAGGGCCCTCCCCGCGCTCGGCGACCATCGCTGGTAACCATGTGGCAAAGATCAGCGGAGCGGCCAACTTGTCCGATGCGATCTTCCAGCGTACGCGGCAGGCCGCTGTAGTCAATTCCATCGGGTGCAAAGAAGCGGCTCGGCAAGAAAACGGCAAAGTGTGGGTCGTAATAGGCCAATTGTTGGCCCGAGGCGTCGCGAAGGTAATTAGCGCTTAGCCAGTCTTCGTAAAGGACACTAAAGTTTGAGAACTGCCCTTCCGAAACAAGGATGCTGGACATGACTTGCGAATAGCTAGGGATTATTCGCATTCCGCCACCCACTGGAGAATTTGCAGGCGTGCACTGTCCCACCGTCTGAAATTGGTTGCCCGCCACGCCACCGATATTGAATCCGCCTGGCCTTCCGAACACGGTCATCGTGGAGGCAATGAGCTGTGTACCGATCAGATTGCGAGCATCGCCGGTTGCGCCCGCGTCGCGGCAACTCACCGCGTAGATCAGTTCATGCATGTTGTTCACTAAGGCGTCGCCAGAGTGTGTTCCCTGATGTGGCTTCATCAGAAAATCACATCTCACGCCAACATCAGTACGCTCCCAGCAACCTGGACTCGAAACAGTTCCGCAAGAGTTGCGCTGCAGCATAAGATCATTTTCCCATTCGATCTTGTGCCCCACGTGATCTTCATGGCGCATGCCATTGTTGATGCCTTTGGCGGAATTGAATACGTCCAATTGTTCGTTCACATAGCCAAATGGCAAGCCCGCGCTGGCTAGCTCCGCTGAGTTAATTTTTCCGTCGCCATTTGCATCGAAGGCGAAGTGCTGGCGAATCTTTGTCCACAGCGCAGATTTTCTAGGGTCGCGCCCGTGCTCGTGCCCAAAACTACATTTTTTTCCGGTTGCTGGGTTGGTCACCTCAGGCGGGTGCCACGTGGGGTAACGTCGGCCATCTGGACCAATAACTGAATAAGAGTCATGCAGTTCTTGCGAGCAGGTGTCGAATTTTGGATTGGGCTTCCAGAGACCCATCGCGTGGCTATTCGTGGCCTCCGCCACTGCATGCAGGGCGGCCAGCAGAATTATCGCGATCAGCTTAGGCCAGAATCCAGGCATAGTGCTCATTACGTTTCTCCAAGGATGACGTTTTGACAGATCTACTCTCAGACTTTCGACTTCCTACGGCGCATTGCTGACAGCGAAACCCCAAGCGTCCAGATTAGGCACGTGAAAAGCTCGTTAACACAGAGAATCAGCCACCAGCCTTGATTTTGATTCCGGCTCCACTACACGGGGCAGCGAGTTTTTCACGTGAAACTGGAGCTCTCATGAAGCCCGAAGCATCTCCGCAGTCAAAATCAATCGCCCCTCAAGCTGATCTAGCGCTTGGAGATTCAAGAGCTAGCAATGGCTTCCCATTGCTTTGGGTTGGCGTTTTGCCGTTGGCCAGCGCGATGGCTGTTTGGCGGAATGGGATATTCCTTTCTCTTTGGCCCTCTCCTTGATGTATTCGTATGTCTCAAGTACATTCTTCGCTATCGCGTCCCTAAGCCGAGGTCGATAGAAGTCAAAGAGCCAGGCGTCATACTGATTCTGGATCGATATCGCCAAGCCTTCAGCGGACAGGCTTTGGAAGGCCTCCACGCCCAGTGCAGCCTTTGTTTGCTCGGCTGTTTTCCCTGTGGCTTGGCATTCCGCAACCTTACCCACGAGCTCGCCTAAGTACTGGCGCCAGAGGCTGAGAAGTCTGCGATCCCGATGCACCCCGGTGTGACCCCCAATCCATACGTGAAAGCTCAACGCTTCAAGGCTTTCTAGGGTGCCAATCCATTCATCAGGAAAACTCTCAGATGCGTGGATTAAGGGCTCAAAGCCATGCGCCATGTCTCCCGCGAAAATGACGCCTTCACTGGGCACATGTACGACTAGATCCCCTGCGGAGTGACCTCTTCCCAGGAACTTGACGTCAACGGCCAACTTGCCATCCTGAAGTCGCAGGCTGTTATCGACGATCAGGCCCGGCAAGGGAACTTCGGTCGTGGCTGAGATGCCCAAGTAGGCGTTGATGTCATTGACTGCCTCACGGCTAACGTTCGCTTGCGGCCCGTCTAGTCCCACGAGCCCGGCCTGGAGTGCTCCTCTGCGCTCTTGCAGGAAGCTGGCGAAGCCCTGGATGTCTTGCTTTGCGCGACCGAGTGCGGTGCGCGTAGGGAGCGATGCAATGATCTGCGACGGGGACAGGCCCTCTTGAACATAGGCCAGTGCTCCGTGCGCGTGATCAAGGTGCCCATGAGTCAGCACGAGAAAGCGGACCGGGAGGCTTGAAACGTCGCGCCGGATCTGACGCAGTGCACTCGCGGCGGCTAAGGGCGACGAGTGAGCGTCAACAACGATCAAATGATCTTGCATGACGATCACCATGCCGTTCCCGTTGAATACGGCTGTCGGCTTGGCTAGGAGCGCATACACGCTGGCACTGACTCGCTCGACGCTGAACAGGTCGTGAGTCGTTGGCTCAGCCTTCTCTGCTGCCGCTGGAATGGTCATGAAGGCCGAAGCCAGGATGATGAAGCAGAGCTTGAGCTTTCGGCGGATGTTCATTGGGGGTCGTGCCTTAGCGGCGGAGAAGGAGGTCCGCGGGACGGCGCGTTGATGGCGCGCCGCATCCCCTGTGCCGCAGAGGACGTTTCGGATAGCTCCCGACGCAGACCGCTGCCATGGCCCATCACAACGGTTGCCGCGCCACCAATCGATCCCAAAGCCCTCCATCTCAGGCTGACGACGAGCCATTCCGTGGGGTGTCGCAATCAAAGAGTTCAGGGTTGTTCCAGGAGTCACAGCAATGGCCCACGACCGAGTTGCTGTTCATTGGAATTGGCCGGAAGCGAGAGTGCCGTCGACACCTGCAAACTGCGCAGGCTCGAACAACTTGTGCTGCAAGATGCGGAAGCGAACTGGTTCGAGTACGCACCTAGTCCAGGCTAGTTGTTGCAAGCTGCGCTGAAGCGGCTCCGGCCGGGGCGCTTGCCGTATACGCCACTAGTCTGACGCCATGGACAACATTGACTTGGTAGTGCTGCGTACTGCAAGCCAGTGGCTCGAAGCGGGTCACCCAGTGATCTTGGGCACCATCACCAGAACCTGGGGATCGGCGCCCCGCCCGTTGGGATCCCTGGTGGCTCTGCGCAAAGACGGTGTGCTTGCAGGTTCCGTCTCAGGTGGCTGTATTGAGGACGACTTGCTCTTGCAATTGCGCTCAGGCGCGCTAAACGTTGATCGCCCTTCCCCGCTTCGCTATGGCGTTGGCGCCGAGGAAGCTCGCCGCTTTGGTTTGCCTTGCGGCGGCACCTTGGAACTGGTGCTTGAGCCCTTGGGCGAGCACTCACGCCTTGACGAACTGCTGGTGGCGCTGGAGGCTGGCCGGCGTGTACGCCGCACGATGGAAATGGCAACGGGTGCCGTCTCAATCAACGAGGCTGACTCAGGCGACAAGGTTCTCCTCACTGACACTTCGCTCATCAGTCACTATGGCCCTCAGTGGCGACTGCTGATCATCGGTGCCGGCCCAGTGAGCGGCTATCTTGCGCGAATGGCGCAGGCACTCGACTACACCATTCAGATCTGCGACCCGCGTCCCGAGTACCAAGAGGAGCCAGCGCTCCCCAACGTCACGATCCTTCGCGACATGCCAGACGATGTGGTGACGGCATTCCGCCCTGATTCGTCGAGTGCCATCGTTGCCCTCACACACGATCCCAAGTTGGACGACCTGGCGCTGATTGAGGCCCTCCGCAGCTCTGCGTTCTATGTCGGCGCCATCGGGTCGCGCTTGAATCAGACACGTCGCCGCGAAAGGCTGGCTGACCACTTTGGTCTTACCGAAAGAGAGCTGGCTCGCCTTCATGGCCCGGTTGGTCTACCTATCGGCGCGCGGACACCGGCCGATATTGCAGTCTCCGTCTTGGCCGAGATGACTGCTTGTCGCTATGCGGCGGGTGTCATCGCACGGCCTTCTCCGCCAACTCCAGAACCTCTTTGATGACCCGAGATGGCTGATCCTTATGAATGTTGTGGCCGGCGCCATCAACCACCGCGAATGACGCCCCCGGCAGAAGCCTTTTCCAGTCGGTCTGCAACTCTTTGACCATTGCGCGGAACTCCTCCGATTCGGCGGCGGCGAAAGTCGAACGCACCAGAACTCGAATCGGCGTACGCACCGAAGGCCGGAGGTTGGGCTCTGCAAGGCAACTGCCTTGATCATCAAACTCCTCGCGCATTCCTGCATTGAAGGCGACTGCCCTCAGGCCAGCAATGAATCGAGCAGCGCTTGGCGCCTGGATTTGCATCCTTCTCCAGTGCTCGGGGTGCGTCGGATCCAGGAGTAGTAGCCCCGCCACCTCCTGTGGGTACTGACGTGCAAAGGCGTACTGGTATTGCCCTCCGAGCGAGTGCCCAACAAGCAAGTAGGGTGGCTTCAGACCCGCGGCCCTCAACGTATGACGAAGCTCTGTGGCCACCACACAGGGGCTCCGTCCCCCAGGCGGGACGCGCCCACTACGACCACTCCCAGGCCGGTCATACGCAAACACCTGAAGGTGCGCCGCGATTCCCTGATACACCCCCGCCCAAGCGGATATGTCTTCTCCGAACCCGGACTGGAGCACAACGGTCGGTCGCCCGCTACCTGCTGACGTCCAAGCGATCTCGGTGCCTCCGATCGGAGCAACCTGCCTGTCGGGAAGGGTGCTGCATGCAGCAAGCGACAGAGCTGCTAGCAAGATAAGGAGATTGCGCAAGAGTTCTACTCCGAGGTGTTGAGTCTTCGTTTGCAGGCTGCCGATTTCCGCCGGTCTCCACAGCTGCGAATCGAGAGGGGCTGCTGGTCAAGCAGCCAGGCCACTAGGCTGGTCATGGAATTCCAGATCACAGTGCTGGGAGTGGCTAAAAGCGGTGCCGAAGCCCCACATTGAGTGCATGGCGCTGAATCGGCACAGAAAGGCGGTCGAAGGAGATCACCGTATAGAGGTCTGTGCGCGCAGTGAGCGTCTCTACAAGAGCCACTGCCGTCGTGAGTCGCTTGACCGACACCTCATCTGGACGTTCAACCCGCGACGATGCGACGGAAACCTTGACAGCATGACTGTTGACGTTCCAAACAAGGCCGGCTTGCACGGTCCTTGTTCGACGGCTCGCCGGGCTTCGCGACTCGCTCGTCTGTAGGCCCTGCAAGCCCCATCTCCAGGATGCGCTGCTGTGCCACTCCAGTCCTGCTTGCCAATGTTCAATGCGCCCCAGTCCTGACCAACTCGCTGTGCGCTCGTTGGCGAGGCCCCAGGCAATCGCTCCGTCCTGAAAGGCGATGCTGATGTTGCGTCGCGCAGGTGCCACCAATGCTGCTGCCTGGCCGCCCTTGCCTATGGAGAAGCCGACGCTCACGGCCGAGCCACTCGCGCCGTCCGGCGCACTCATGGCTGAGATCGGCGATTGGCCGCCGGCGAAGGTATGTCTCAACACGGGGGAAAAACCCATCGAGTCAGCCAGTGCATTGAAGCGAACTGCCTGCAGAAAGCTCGGCGTCGCTTGACGTCCCAGTCGCAAGGAAAACCCCGGCCTAGCCAGACCAACCCAAGCTGCTCTGCTCCAGAAAGGGTCACCGCGAAATCGACCTGCCTCTCCAACGTCAGGTCGCAAGGGCGTGCCAAGCAAGATCTCGGCGTGCCAGCCTTCATCGAGCTCCTCGCGACTGCTGATCGCCAGGTGGGAAGTGCTGAGTCCATTTGTGTCGACGCTCTGGGACTTTGTCCCCTCGGCATTGCGTCGGAACGCGATCGACATGTCCACGAGGCCAGCCATCTGAAGACTCGGCCCCGCCATTGCTGGCAGGAAGGCACTCACTCCGACATTCAAAGCAAGCGCAGCGAAGCCGCAGCGAAGAGCGACCCTGGTGATCACTTGTTGGGCTTGAGGCCCGCCGCCCGGAGGATGGCTCGCTTCACTCGCGGGTAAGTTCCACAGCGACAGATGTTGGTCATCGCCTGGTCAATGTCCTTCTCGGTAGGTCGGCGCTTTGCCTTGAGAAGCGCTGCGGCTGCCATCAGCATTCCGCTTTGGCAGTAGCCACACTGCGATACCTGCTCGTCGATCCATGCCTGCTGCAAGCGTGCCTCTGGGGTGCGTGACAGCCCTTCAATAGTCACGATCTTTTGGCCTTGGACGGCCGAGGCTGGCATCACACAGGACCGCACTGCCTCGCCGTTGACATGCACGGTGCAAGCGCCACATTGCGCTACACCGCAACCGAACTTGGTGCCAATCAGGCCTAACTCCTCGCGCAAGGTCCAAAGCAGCGGCGTGTCATCCGCGACCTCGGCGAAGCGCTCCTGGTCATTCACGTTGAGCTTCACTTGCATAGGGCCTCCCTGTTAGGCGAGTTCAAAGCCGGAGCGCGCAAGCGGTAGTTGACGCACTCGGATACGCGTGGCAGCAAAGAGCGCATTGACCAGAGCGGGCACGGTGGCCACCGGGCCAACCTCTCCGACGCCTCCTAGCTGCGCCCCTGGAGACTCCAGCAGGTGCGTCTCGAAGCGTGGTGCCTCGCGCATGCGAAGGAGGTCGTAGTCATGGAAGTTTGTCTGTTGTGGGCCACCCGCGTTGAAGGTGATCTCCCCTTTACAGGCCGAACTGAGTGCAAAAACCGCACCGCCCTCAAGGCTCGCTCGCGTGATCTCGGGATCGAGTACTTGACCAGGATCCGCGACGGTGACGATGCGCTCCACCTTCAGCTTCTTTCCCTTCACCGAGACCTCGACGACCTGACCGAGCAGGGTTCCGAAGGCATCGGTGAAGGCGACACCGCGCCCGCGGCCGGCGGGCAAAGGCCGATCCCAGTTTGAGCGCAGTCGCAGTTGCTCTAGGACTCTGGAGGCACGTGGATCTGAAGCCAACAGCCGCGGGCGATAGCGAAGCGGATCCTGGCGCCCCCGATGGGCCAACTCATCAATGAAGCACTCCAGCCCGAATATGGAGGGACCAAAGCCCGTAGTCCGGTAGACAGACGTGGGTACCGGCAACTCCATAAGGCCGAACTCGGCGCGCCAACCTGGAACGTTGTATCGCGTCTCGGTCATGCCCTCGATAGCGCTCGGGTCAATGCCGGTCGACAGGTCCAACACCGGATAAACAGGCTTGAGGATGGTGGGCGAGACGAGGCGCTGCGAAACCGCGACGGGAAGCCCCTGCGCACCAATCTGAGCGCTGAGCCGTTGCAAGGTCGCCGGGCGGAAGGAGTCGCGGCGAATATCCTCTTCACGGCTGTAGATGACCTTGACCGGGTGGCCAACGGCTTTGGAGAGCAAAACCGCATCGATGATGAAGTCCGGCAGCAGGCGGCGTCCGAAGCCGCCGCCCAAGAATGGTGAGCGATAAATCTTTACCTGCTCGGGTCGCAGTTGCAGAACACCCGCTACCGCATACATCGCCAGTTCTTGGCCCTGAGTCGGGGCCCAAACCGTGACGCCTTCTGGCGTCACGTTCGCCAACGCGTTCATTGGCTCCATCGTGACGTGTGATTGAAAGCCGAGCTCGTACGTCGCTGTGTGCTCGGTAACGCCCGTGGTCTGTTCAGCGTGCTCCTTGACCACCTTGACGGGCCCCTGCTCCAAATGCCGCACCGCTTGCTGGCGCAGCGCTGCGCTGTTCATGTCGACATTGGGGCCGGGACTGAACTCGATATCGGCCGCGGCCAGCGCAGCGCGCGCTTGCCAGAAGCGCTGCGCCACCACGGCCACCGCTGTGGGCAACTGAATGACCCGTACGACGCCGGGTCGCTGCTCAAGCTCAGCACGGTTGCGCACCGAGACCGGCGTACCGCCATATGTCGGCGCCGTCCTGATTGCTGCAAACAAAACGCCGCTCAGTCCGTCGGGTATGTAATCAATGCCGAAAAGGGCCGTGCCGTTGGCCTTCGCCGGTCCATCAACGCGTGGGAGAGGTTTGCCCAGCAAGCGAAGCGAACTGTTTGTCTTCAGCGCCACGTTCTGCGGTACCGGGAGCTTGGCAGCGTCATCGACAAGTTCGCCAAAGGACAGGCTGCGCTTGCTGTCGGGGTGGAGCACCCGGCCTCGATCAACCTCCAACGCGGTTTCCGGCACCCCTAGACGTGCTGCTGCCGCAGAGACGAGCAATGACCTAGCCGTGGCCCCAATGCGCCGCACCATCCCAAGAAAGGACTGCATGCTTTCGCTATTGCCTGTGAACTGCCAGGACAGCCGTGGATTGCGATATGCCGGTGCGGTTGGCGCCAGCTCGAAGCGGACGGCAGGCCAGTCGGCATCCAACTCGTCGCATAGGGCTGCGGGCAAGGTAGTGCTGATGCCCTGGCCCATTTCGGCCTGGCTGACAACCAATGTCACGACGTTGTCGCGCGAGATGCGCACCCAGTCTGTCAATGCCGTCGCGCCGCCGCGCAGGGCCGATTCAGCAGCCAAGGGCGTGCCTGGGGCCGGAAGAGTGGTGGCGGCATCGCTGCGTCGAACGCCTATGGCCAGTCCGCCCGCAATACTGAGGCCAACCAAGATGGCTTGACGCCGAGTCGCATGCGCTGGCCGTGCGGTGAACTGCTCGTGATACGCGGAGGTCTTCATGACGAACTCCAGTTAAGTTCTGTCCGGGGCCGGAGCTGCGCGGTCAAAGCTACTCGGCACGATGTAAATGAACGGCACGATGACGAACACTGCCCACGCGAGAGGCGGGAACACCGTTGAGATGAGCGCACCAAGTCCGTAAAGCAGGGGAGACAGCAGGCCCTTTCGCAATGCCTTTCGCGACACGTCGGCGGGAATGCTCTCGTGGAGGAGTTGCGCGTGGTGTGTCGCATAGACCCGAATTGCGAAGAAGCACAGCCCCGCGAGCGCCATGACCGAGCCGTAGAGCACGCTGCCCCCTGGCGCTTGGGGATACTCGCCCACAAGGGCAGTCGGCACGGGCACGAAGGCCAGCACCATCAGAAAAAGGCCGTTGAGCCAAAGGAAGGGGCGGTCAACCTTCTGCATTGAATGCAGGAGCTGGTGGTGGGAGACCCAGAACACCAGCAGGACCACGAAACTCATTGCATAAGCGCCCACTAGGGGTAACGCATGCGCCATTGCCATCGCGAGCTGGCCCGGCACATCAGGCTCGTAAAGCTTTGGGACTTTGATCTCAATGACGAGCAAAGTCATGATGATGGCGATCACAGCGTCCGAGAACGCCTCTACGCGCGCTTTCGGCAAGTAGACAGTTGAGGCCGGTTGGCTCATGCCTCGCTCCCTGTCATCTGCCGAACGAAGCCGAAATGCCGACCGTGACCACCGCGCTTGGCCATCTCGATCCAAAGCATTGCAAGGGGCTCTATGTACAGTGCCGCAGCAAGCGGCCCGAGGTCTACGGCGTCGAAGCCAAGCGTCGCCGCCAAGGCCAATACATACCGCCGCGCTTCGGGGTCGTCGCCTGCTACCGGCAGAAACAATCCGCCGGCTTTGGTCTTTGGGTTCGCATAGTTCTCGCAACCAATCACATTGAAGGCCTTCACCACTCGCGCTCCACGGGCTCGCAACTCGATCTGTTGTGCGCCAGAGGTAACGCTGCCGAACAGCAAGCCACCACCTAGCGGAGAAACTGGGTTGGTTGCATCCACCAGCAAGCGGTTCTCCCAGTCGCTCACCTCATCGACAAGTGCCATCGCCGCCGTGAATGGCGTAGCGAGCAGCACCACGTCGGCGCGATCAATGGCGGCTTTCACCGGAACCACTGGAGTCCGACCTAAGGCCGCAAGGTCGGCATGCCGAAGCGGGTCAGGCACACCGAAGCACACTTCGTAACCTTGGCCTACGAGAGCGAGCCCGAGCGCGCGGCCTAGACGTCCGGCACCGATCACGGCATGGCTCATCCACATGCGTTTGTCCTTCCTTATCGGCCCAGGGCTTCGATGACCAGGCGCGCGGTCTCTTGGCCGGAGTAGTTCTGTTGGCCGGTGATGAGGTTGCCGTCACGCACTGCAAAGTTGCGCCACAGTCCTCCATGGACGAAGTTGGCGCCAAGCCCGCGCAGTCGATCCTCAATACGCCAGGGCATCAGCGACTTGCCGCGTGGCAGGAGCCCAGCGCCCCAAACGGTCTCGTCGACCGCGTCCTCCTCGGCGTTTGAGAATCCCGTGACCGTGCGTCCCCTCACCAAGGGTTCGCCGTTAGAAAGATTGGTGAATGCAAGCAGTGCCGTGCCGTGGCAGAGCGCCGCCACCACCTTGCCGGCCTCGAAGAACCGAACGAACTGTCGTTGCATTTCGGTGGCCGCCTCGAAAGAGAACATTGGTGACTGGCCGCCAGCAACCACCAAGGCGTCGTATCCGTCAAGCATGAGTTCGCTAACCGGCCGAGTACGTTCCAACTTCGTCACCAACTCCGGCGTGGCGATAAAGCCGCGGCTCACGATGTCATGACGGCTGTACCCGCTAGGGTCCTGCGGGTCGCTCATGGCATCGCCGACACAGGCCCCCCCGTACGGGCTGAAGATCTCGACCGCATATCCGACCTCGCTCATCAGCAGGTAGGGGTGGGTCAGTTCGCTCCACCAGAAGCCGACTGGCCATCCTGTCGTGGTGGACTGGGCCGGATTGGCTACCACCATGGCGACGCGCTTTTGGCGGCGCATGGAGACAGGATTCAGATCAGCAAGAGACATCGAGACCTCCATCCAGTTCGAATCGTTTGAACAACATCAGCACTCGTCACCTCGAGGTCGGTGGACTGCTGTAGTAACCGGGCATGGCTCTTGAGAGGCAAAGACTGCTCACGAGCACTGTCAGGCCCAGTCCGAAGAAGACCCAGAAGAAGGCCATGCCTGTGTACGCGACGGCCGCCGGGCCATAGGCCAGGTAGAAGGCGCCAGTTAGGTAATGAGCCACACCCTTGGGTCGGCGACCGGACTGAAACTCACGCCAGGTTCCCAGGACGAGCACCCCAAGCACGACCATTGCTGCTCCACAGAAGTGCCAAACCGCCACAACGAGTCGTTCCAAGGGAATGGGGATGCCGTGCTTCTCCAAGGCCAGGCGCACAGGCACCGAACCTTCTAGGCTGTGGCCAAGTCCGCCAAGTGCGATAGCGATGCCAGCGATCAGTAGCATCAGAGAAAGGAAGGGTTTCATGCGGCTCACGGGACTCCGAACAGAGGGGCGGTAGCGCCATCACTGATGCAGTCAGTTTGGCCCTGCACTCTTGAAACTCGCCGAAGTGCACGCCAAGTCCGCAATCTGGAACAATTCAAACCGCATGGCCTCATCGCTGCCCAGCAGACCACGTGCCCAGACGCTTCAGCGCAGTGCTGAAGCTACGGAGCGAGTAGCGCGACACCTCGACAACGAGTTCCGTCGTCCCGTCACCGCGCGCGAACTGTCCGACGTGGCGTATCTCTCAGAGTTCGAACTGCAGCGCAGCTTCGGGCGCACGCTTGGGCTGACGGTGGGCAGCTACCTTCGACGTCGCCGTACTGAGCACGCGATGCAGCTTCTGGCTAGCACTAGCCTCGGCCTCGAAGCCATTGCACGGCGGGTAGGCCTTAGCGGGGCCTCAGCCCTGGTACACCTGGTCAAGCGAGAGACAGGTCTGACGCCTGGTGCTTTCCGCGCCCAGACGCCTGACACCATTTCGGGTTACACGTCCTGGGTCGTCCCTTGGGAAGAATCCACGCGCCAAGACTCAGCCGCGCCACTGGGGCAACTGCGCGTCCTCGACCCGATCCCAGTCCTTTGCCACAAAGTGCGCGGCCAGTCGGGCCGAAGCTTTGCGCATGTCGGATTCGCTTCAGCTGACCGTCTGTTGTCCGAGTTTCGCCGCCTATGGCCGGGACAGGCTCCTCCCCCCATCTACTCCATTTATCCCGAGCAGAGCCTAGCGCCCTCTGATCCCAGTTCGCACATGCTGCTGGCGGTACCGACTGGTTTTGGCCGTCCGATGGAGACGCTCGGAACCGACTTTGAGCTAGACCATATCGCCGGGGGCCCTTACTTGATCGTCGCCAGTCCAGGCGACCACCGCTTCGCCTGGCATCGCTGGTCGCTATCGCTACGTTCCGGCTTGTTCGAGCGCTTTGGCGTGATCCCGCGACCTACCGCGTTCCCATTCGAGTTGTGCGACGGGTTCATGGGCGAAGGAGAGGGAAAGGTGCGTCTCAACGAGCGGTTGGCGTTCCCGGTGCTGCCCCGGAATGCCACGGCCATGGAAGTCGCGCATCGCGCCGAGTTGGATTCCGAGGCCCTTCGTTGCTTCCGACCTGTATCCGGGCGCCTTTTCGACCGCCTGCATCAATTGCCTCGCTGACCTCAGTCCGCGCCAAGTTCAGCGTGCACTCTGCGATGTTCGCCGTGAGCTGTCGCGTTCACTCTGGCGACATCCCGCAACCCGAAGTGATGTTTGCCATGGCAACAATTGATGCCAAGCTTGAACTGCTGGTTGATCAGTTGGGCAGGTCGCAGGCACGTTATTCGCCGGCCTCAGCCGACGCATGCGGTGGCCATGGGCGCCCTCCTCTGGGTGGTTTGATGAGCTTCCTAACGTCATCGCGGCACGATGAGCCGATTGCCACGTATCGCTGATGGCATGGGACAGGGAAGCCCCCTTCTATCGTTAGTCATGGGAGATTGGCATGGGAATGACTCGCGCCGCCATCGCACTGTTCGTCGTCGTGGCAGCCTTGGGGCCGATGTACACGGCGCGTGGCTACTCTCCAACTACTAACGTCATCAGTGAACTTGCAGCGCAGAACACGCCGGGCAACCACTTCATGGCAACTGCGTTTGTCTTCTTGGGCGCGGCACTGCTCTATGACAGCCTCAAGGAGTTTCATCTCTCCTTGCTGCCATTCATGCTCTTCGGCGCTGCGTTCGGCGCAGCTGGCGTCTTTGGGCATAAACCCATCTCCGAAGGAGTTCCGTACTCGGTTGCTTTTGACACGGTCCACTCCATCCTTGCTACAGCTTCGGGCGTTGCGCTGACGATAGGCTTCGTCTGGCAAGCGATTGCCGCTAGTTCATCGATTCAGAAAGGTATTGCGGCCGCGCTGGCATTGGCCTGTACGACTCTTCCCATGCTCATGCTCAGCTTTCCACAGGGGCAGGGACTCGTGCAGCGTGTGTTGTACCTGTTGGTGTTCACATGGCTCTGGGCCCACTACCCGCAAAACGTCCATGCATCGCACCGAGCATGAGTGTGTCCACAGACGAAGGCAGTGGTGTCCGGTCCGGCATGCAGATCTTTCACCGCCCATCTGCCATGGTGTCAACCAATTGAACAAGACCCGTTTCACACGCTGGCCATGAAAGACCGCATGACGTTGGCCGCCGCTGTGCGCTCAGGGCTTGCGAGTGGACCGCCGTCGTTTGAGTCGGCTGCAGCCGCGTTTGAGTTGGTTGAGCGCAGCGTTGCACATCTTGGTGGTGTCGCGAATGCCGGACTTGTACTGCCAAGCCAGTTGGCGCGATTCAAGAGGTCTCTCAACTGGCAACCCAACTCACCTGGTCGTCGCATGACGATGTCAGAGGCATGCGCGTTCGTTGACCGACTTGCTAAGGCGACAGAAGCAGCCGCAGCCGCGCAGTCAAGTGGCAGAAGAGGCAGGCCAGCTGGCCCTCGCCGGACGCACATCAATGGTTCTACCCCGCAGGAAAGCATCACGATTGACTCGCCCCCATCTTCAGTCTGATCAACGAGCTCGTTTGGGCCTGCCTGGCGGCTATTCGTTGACTTGTTGAAGCTCACAGCGTCTACGGTCGCCGGACCGAAAGTCGGCTCTCCGCTGCCGATCGTGTGGAGGCGAGAACGCAGCTGCCGACCGCAACCGATGCTGAATGGTCAGTGGAAACGACGCTGGAGTTGCTGTTCACGATCACTGAACCGCGCTGTTGAATCGTTCTTGACCCAACAGCTGGCAAGATCAATTGAGATCCATTGAAGCTCGTCGACCTAGTCCCGTCCCATTTGCGCTGAACTGAAATCGCTGGAGATCCAGCAATTTTTTCGGCTTCGCAATGCGCCTCCTCCTCTCCACCACTTCAGAATCGAATCGAAAAGGGCCTGGCGTTTCGTCAGGCCCTTTTTTCTAGCCTTCGCGTCGCAAGCAGCCTCTCAGGCTGCCGACTGCACCAACGGCACGGTCTTGGCCCCCCAGAATCGCCCGGCTCCCGCGACGGTCCACGAAGCGACGATCAAGTCGAGCACTCCCACCGTAGCCATCGCCGACAACGCGATGCCGGGCCCAGCCTGCAGGCGCAAACCGGGCGCCACCAGCCGGAGCGAAACCGCCCCCCTCCACCCTGCCAAGGGACGGCTCGTCGGCCAACGTATCGGCGAGCGCTCAGCCGCGAACTTGCGCGAGCGTCTGGAGGCGCTGGGCGCCAGCGAACTGGAGCTGTGAACCCGCTCAGCGCGGCGGTACCACCACCGGCCAGCCGCGCCTCACCCACTCCGACATGCCGCCGTTGACGAAACGCACATGTGCGTAGCCGTGCTGGCGCAGCGCCCGCAGCGTCGCCGCCGAGCGGTTCTGCGTATTGCAGATCAGCAGCACCGGCCTTCCCGGGTCGACCGGTATCTCGGCCAGCCGCTGGCGCAACTGCGACATCGGCAGCAGCAGCGCGCCCGCGGCCACGCCACGGGCGTGCTCGTCGGGTTCGCGAATGTCGATGAGCAGCGCTTCGCCCCGCTCATGGGCCTCGCGAGCTGCGTCCAGCGACACCGCCAGCGGCGCCTGACCGTCCGGCGCGGCCTGGCCGAACTCGACGGCGAACAGACTGAAGGCGCTCATCACGAGCCCCCGACGGCCGATGCCGCCGCTTCTGAGTTGCATCTCGATCCCCATGCTTGGCTTGACTCCATCTTTGCGCTCTCCGCCATCTTTGCGCACCGGCCGCGTCGACGCCCCGGCCACCGCTGACACCACGCTGACCGGCCACCCCGGGCTTTCACCATGGCATCGTAAAACCTTACGCGCTTATATTAGTACTAGCGCATAGATTAGATTGAAATCACTTCGTTGCGCCACAGCCCGGTCAAGGAGACGACGTGGACCACCCTCAGCATGGCCGCTTGCGCAAGGCGCCCGAGAACTTCATCGATGCCGACGGCGTGCGGCGGGTGTTCGACGAGGCCAAGGACGGCCGCCGCGACTTCATCCGCAAGGCATTTGCCGGTGCCGCGGCGGCCGCAGCCGCTCCGGCCGCGCTGGCCAGCGCCAACCCGGTTGCCGCCGACGCCGGCGATCCGAACATCCTGGAATTGCCCGAGCACAGCAAGGGCCTCGGTCAGGCGGTCGCGACCGACGGCTACGGCAAGCCGTCGAAGTACGAGGGCAATGTGCAGCGCCGGCCCAGTCCGGGACTGACACAAACCTCCCAGGCCTCGGTGTCGTTTGCGCCACTGCAGTCGCTGTTCGGCATCGTCACACCGTCGGGGCTGCATTTCGAGCGCCACCACCCGGGCTGGTGGGACATCGACCCGTCCAAGCACCGACTGATGATCAACGGCTCCGACGAGAAGATCGTCAAGCGGCCCATGGTGTTCACGATGGACGAGCTGATGCGCCTGCCGGCGGTCAGCCGCTTCCACTTCATCGAATGCGGTGCGAACACCGGCATGGAATGGGGCAATGTCGCGGTACCGACCTGCCAGTACACGCACGGCATGCTCAGCTGCAGCGAGTTCACCGGCGTGCCGCTGAAGATCCTGCTCGACATGGCGGGGGTCGACTACAAGCGCGGCCGCTATGTGCTGGGCGAAGGCGCCGACGGCTCCAGCATGACGCGCACCGTGCCGATGGAACTCATCGAATCGGGTGAGGTCATCGTCGCCTACGGCCAGAACGGCGAGATGCTGCGCCCGGAGAACGGCTACCCGCTGCGTCTGGTGGTGCCCGGCGTGCAGGGCGTCAGCTGGGTCAAGTACCTGCGTCGCATCGAAGTCGGCGACCAGCCCTATGGCGCCAAGGACGAGGTCATGCATTACGTCGACCTGATGCCCGACGGCAAGCACCGGCAGTACACCAGCACGCAGGAATGCAAATCGGTGGTGACCACGCCGTCGGGAGGTCAGGTGCTGCTCGACAAAGGCTTCTACAACATCACCGGCCTGGCCTGGAGCGGGAGGGGGAAGGTCAAGCGGGTCGATGTCTCGGTCGACGGCGGACGCAACTGGCGGCAGGCGCGGCTGGAGACGCCGGTGCTGAGCAAATGCCTGACCCGCTTCAACCTGGACTGGGTCTGGGACGGCAAGCCGGCGCTGATCCAGAGCCGCGCGACCGACGACAGCGGCTATGTGCAGCCCGGCTACCGGCAGTTGCGTGCGGTGCGCGGCACGCGCTCGATCTATCACAACAACGCCATCCAGACCTGGCTGGTGCAGGAAAGCGGCGAGGTGAAGAATGTCCAGCTCTCCTAAGTCGCTGCTGGTGGGCTTCTGGCTGGCGGCACTGGCCGGCAGCGCGCTGCCGCAGGCCCACCCGAACGTCGGCCGCCCGGCCACCGCGAAGGAGATCCAGGCCTGGGACATCGACGTGCGTCCCGACTTCAGGGGCCTGCCGCCCGGCGCCGGATCAGTGAGCAAGGGCATGGACGTCTGGGAGGGCAAGTGCGCCTCCTGCCACGGCATCTTCGGCGAAAGCAACGAGGTGTTCTCGCCGCTGGTCGGCGGCACCACCAAGGACGACATCAAGACCGGTCGGGTGGCGCGGCTGACCGACCCGGGCTTCCCGGGTCGCACGACGCTGATGAAGGTCTCCACGGTGTCGACGCTGTGGGACTACATCAACCGCGCGATGCCCTGGACGCAGCCGAAGTCGCTGACCGTCGAAGAGGTCTACGGCGTCACGGCCTACCTGCTGCACCTGGGCGGCGTGCTGCCCGAGGACTTCGTGCTCAGCGACCGCAACATCGCCCAGGTCCAGGCCTTGCTGCCCAACCGCAACGGCAAGACCACCGACCACGGCCTGTGGCCCGGCAAAGGCATGGGCAACGGCGGTCGCCCCGACGTCAAGACGCTCGCCTGCATGAAGGACTGCGCCACCGAGGCGAAGGTCGCGAGCTTCCTGCCCGATCATGCGCGCAACGCCCACGGCAACCTCGCCGAACAGAACCGCGGCGTCGGCGCGCAGCGCGGCGCCGACACCAGCAAGCCGGCGCCCAGTGCGCCCCTCGGCGTGGCGGCGGCGGTCGCGGCGACAGCGCCGGCCCCCGTGGCGCCGCCAGCCAAGCCGGCCGCCGGACCCAACGTCGCCGGCCTGCTGAACAAGCACAGCTGCTCGGCCTGCCATGGCGTCGACAAGGCCATCGTCGGCCCCGGCTTCCAGGCCATCGCCAAGAAGCACGCCGGTCGCGCCGATCTCGAGGGCTACCTGAAGCAGAAGATCAAGGCCGGAGGCCAGGGCGTCTGGGGCGCGGTGCCGATGCCGCCGCAGTCGCTGCCCGACGCCGACGCGGCCGAGATCGCGAAATGGATTGCCAACGGCGCCAAGCGCTGACGTGATCGGGTGATGCCCGCATAGCCCGGGCCTACATCCGTTGATTAGTATGGGCTGAACCAAGGAGACCCGAATGAAGACCCGACGCGAGATGCTGGCCAGCTCGGCCAAGGTGGCCGCCCTGCTGGCCGGAGCCGGCCTGCTGCCACAGGCGGCGCTGGCCTGGACGCAGAGCGCCTTCGAGGCGCGCAGCGTGGCCGACGCCATCAAGGCCCTGGGCGGCGGTGCGCCGACCGAGAGCGGCGACGTCACGATCACCGGCCCCGATATTGCCGAGAACGGCGCCGTGGTGCCGGTCGGCGTGTCGACCCATCTCGCCGGCGTCAAGCGCATGGCGGTGCTGGTCGAGAAGAACCCGAGCACGCTGGCCGCCGTGTTCGACGTCAGCGATGCCGTCGATGCCAGCTTCAACACCCGCGTGAAGATGGGCCAGTCATCCAACGTGCTGGCGGTGGCGCTGATGGCCGATGGCCGCGTGCTGTACGCGCAAAAAGAGATCAAGGTCACCCTGGGTGGCTGCGGTGGCTGAGGCGGGGCCAAGGACAGTCCTGAGGACCGTCCGACGCCTGCCGAAGGACGGCCGGCCCGCAAGCCGGCTGGCTGGGCGAGCACCAGCCACGGCAGTCCACCACCTCGACCCCATTGCAACGCAGCAGATTTAGGAGAACGACATGGCAGACCCGATGCGCATCCGCGCCCAAGCCGCCGGCGACAAGATCACCGTCCGCGTGCTGATGAGCCACGAAATGGAAACCGGCCAGCGCAAGGACGCGGCCGGCAAGACGATTCCCGCCTGGTTCATCCAGGACGTCAGCGCCAGCCTCAACGGCAAGCCGGTGATGCGCGCCGAATGGGGTCCCTCGGTCTCGAAGAACCCGTTCCTGCAATTCGTCGTCAAGGGCGGCAAGGCGGGCGACAAGATCAGCGTGACCTGGAAGGACAACAAGGGCGAAACCCGCACCGACGAAGCGACGGTCTCCTGAGAGACTGGCCTCGCCCCGAGCCGGCCCGCCAGAGGCCGGCCATTGCCACCACCCCGGAGACCTCCATGCAGCTCAAGCCCCTCGTGGCATTGCTAGGCGCAGGACTGGCAGCACTTGCTGCCACTGTCGTGACCGCGCAGACGCCACCCGCCAAGTCGGCCGCCGACGGCATCGCCGAGTACCGCAAGATGCTCGAGGACGGCAACCCCGCCGAGCTGTTCGAGGCCAAGGGCGAGGAGATCTGGAAAAAGGCCCGCGGCCCGAAGAACGCGTCGCTGCAGCAATGCGACCTGGGCAAGGGCCCGGGCGTGGTCAAGGGTGTGTTCGTCGAGCTGCCGCGCTGGTTCGCCGACACCGGCAAGGTGCAGGACCTGGAGTCGCGGCTGCTGACCTGCATGGAGCGGCTGCAGGGCCTGGACACCCAGGCGATCGCCGCCGAGCGCTTCGGCCGCGGCGAGCAGGCGAACATGGAGGCGCTGGTGGCCTGGATCTCGGCCGAGTCGCGGGGCATGAAGATGAATCTGCCGAACAGCCACCCGGAGGAGAAGCGCCTGTACGAGCTCGGCAAGCGCGCTTTCTTTTTCCGCGGCGGCACGCACGATTTCTCCTGCGCCTCCTGCCACGGGGAGGACGGCAAGCGCATCCGCCTGCAGGACCTGCCCAACCTCACCCACAACCCCGGCGACGGCGTCGGCTTTGCCGCCTGGCCGGCCTACCGGGTCAGCAGCGGTGAGCTCTGGAGCATGCAGCGCCGGCTCAACGACTGCTTCCGGCAGCAGCGCTTCCCCTATCCGGGCTATGCGTCCGAGGTGACCATCGCCCTGGCCAGCTACATGGGCATCAATGCCAAGGGCGCGCAGTCGATCGCCCCCAGCATCAAGCGCTGAAGGGAAGCCGAGATGAAGCGAAATCTGAAGATCGTCGGTGGCGTCACGACGGCCGCCCTGCTGCTCGCCGCCTGCGCCACCCTGCCCTCCCCGGCCGAGCTCGATGCGCAAGCGCTGGCCATGATGAAGGCCTCGTTCCGCGACCAGGGCATCGCCAAGGTCGACCGCCTGCACCAGGATCTTGGCCAGTCGGCCTGTTCCGGCGACAAGCCGCCGAGCGACGCGGTCGCCAAGCAGGTCGAGCAGCAGGCGATGGCGACGATCAAGCCGCCGAGCGACGGCCGCTACCTGGGCGACTTCAAGGAAGGCGAGAAGATCGCGCAGAACGGCCGCGGCATGACCTGGACCGACGCCAGCACGGCGCCGAGCAGCAACGGCGGCAATTGCTACAACTGCCACCAGATCGACAAGAAGGAGATCTCCTTCGGCACCATCGGCCCCAGCTTGTGGAACTACGGCAAGCTGCGCGGCGTCAGCAACCCCGACGACCCGGCGGCCAGGCCGATGCTCGAGTACACCTGGGGCAAGCTGTGGAACAGCAAGGCGTATTCGGCCTGCTCGAACATGCCGCGCTTCGGTCACGCCAAGCTGCTCGACGAGCAGCAGATCAAGCATGTGATGGCGCTGCTGCTCGACCCGAAGTCACCGGTCAATCAATGAGTCCCGGGGCCCGCTGAACCTCAGTTCTTGCCGGCCTTTTCGCCGATCAAACATTCGTGATTGCTGAACCATGAATCTGTCCAAGCGCGAGTTCCTCCAAGTGCTCGGCGCCCAGCACCGCCGGCATGGCGCTGGGGCCCTGGGCCGAGGCCGACGCGGCGGCTGCCGAGAGCGCGTTGTACGAGCTGCCGCGCTTCGGCAACGTGTCGCTGCTGCACATGACGGACTGCCATGCGCAGCTGCTGCCGATCCGCTTCCGCGAACCCAGCGTCAACCTCGGCGTGGCCGGCATGCAGGGCCAGCTGCCGCATCTGGTCGGCGAGCAGCTGCTAAAAAAAGCCGGCGTCCGCCCCGGCACGCCCTTGGCCCATGCGTTCAGCTTCCTGGACTTCGAGAAGGCGTCGCGCCGCTACGGCAAGGTCGGTGGCTTCGCGCACCTCAGCACCCTGGTCAAGCGCCTGAAGACCAGCCGCCCGGGCAGCCTGCTGCTCGACGGCGGCGACACCTGGCAGGGCAGCGCCACCAGCCTGTGGACGAACGCCCAGGACATGGTCGACGCCTGCAAGCTGCTCGGCGTCGACGTGATGACCGGCCACTGGGAGTTCACCTATGGCATGGAACGGGTCAAGGAAATCGTCGAGAAGGACTTCGCCGGCAAGGTGGATTTCGTCGCGCAGAACGTGAAGACCGCCGACTTCGGCGACCCCGTGTTCAAACCCTATGTGATCCGCGAGATCAATGGCGTGCCCGTCGCCATCATCGGCCAGGCATTCCCCTACACACCGATCGCCAACCCGCGCTACCTGGTGGCCGACTGGGAGTTCGGCATCCAGGATGAGAACCTGCAGAAGCAGGTCGACGAGGCGCGTGGCAAGGGCGCGCAGCTGGTCGTCGTGCTCAGCCACAACGGCATGGATGTCGACCTGAAGATGGCCAGCCGCGTGCGCGGCGTCGACGCGATCCTGGGCGGCCACACCCACGATGGCGTGCCGGTGGCCATTCCCGTGAGGAACGCCGGCGGCACCACCCTGGTGACGAACGCCGGCAGCAACGGCAAGTTCCTCGGCGTGATGGACTTCGACGTCAAGGGCGGCAAGCTGGTCGACTTCCGCTACCGCCTGCTGCCGGTGTTCAGCAACATGCTCAAGCCCGACGCCGACATGCAGGCGCTGATCACGAAGATCCGCGCACCGTATGAAGCCAAGCTCGCCGAGCGCCTCGCCGTCAACGACGGCCTGCTCTACCGACGCGGCAACTTCAACGGCAGCTGGGACCAGCTGGTCTGCGACGCGCTGATGGAGACGCAGGGAGCGCAGATCGCCTTCAGCCCGGGCTTCCGCTGGGGCACCAGCCTGCTGCCGGGCGAGGCCATCACGCGTGAGTTGATGATGGACCAGCTGGCCATCACCTACCCCTACGCGACGCTGACCGAGATGACCGGCGAGTTCATCAAGACCGTGCTCGAAGACGTCGCCGACAACCTGTTCAACCCGGACCCCTACTACCAGCAAGGCGGCGACATGGTGCGCGTCGGCGGCCTGCAGTACGCGATCGACCCGAATGCCAAGGCCGGCCAGCGCATCAGCGACATGCGCCTGGCCGGCAAGCCAATCGCCGCCGACAAGCGCTACAAGGTCGCCGGCTGGGCGCCGGTGGCCGAGGAGGCGAAGACCCTGCCCGGCGTCAGGCCGGTCTGGGAGCATGTCGAGCAATGGTTGAAGGCGCAGCCCGGCGGCCGTGTCGCACCGCGCCAGCTCAACACCCCGCGCCTGATCGGCGTCGATGCCAACCCTGGGATGGCCCACTCATGAAAACCGCTCTGATCATCGCCAGCCTGCTGGGCGCCTCGGCGCTGCAGGCCCAGCCCGCGGCGCACTACAGCGTGCGCCTGATGACGCCCGAGATCGCCCTCAAGGCGACGCAGGCGGCGATCGCCCACTGCCGCGCCCAGGGCCACCAGGTAGCGGTGGCGGTGGTCGACCGCAGCGGCCTGCTGCAGGCACTGCTGCGCGACCGCTTCGCCGGCGCGCACACGCCCGAGGTGGCGACCGACAAGGCGTGGACCGCGGCCAGCTTCCGCATCCCGACCGCCGCGCTGGCGCGCGAGACCCAGGCCGGTCAGCCGATGAGCGGCATCCGTCAACGCGCCCGCGTGATGGCGATCGGCGGCGGACTGCCGATCGAAGCCGGTGGCGCGGTGTTGGGCGCCATCGGCGTGTCGGGCGCGCCGGGCGGCGACGCCGACGACGCCTGCGCGAAGGCCGGCATCCAGGCCGTCATCGACGAACTCGAACTCTGACCCCGAGGCTGCCATGCTGAAGTCCGTCCGCACGCTCTTGCTGCCCCTGCTGCTGGCCGCGAGTTCGCTCGCCGCCAACGCCCAGGAGGGCGTGGTCTATCACATCGACGACACCTCGGCCCAGGCGCTGAAGGCGCTGCGCAACATCCGCAACCACCTCGACGTCGATCCGTCGGCCAAGATCACGGTGGTCACTCACGCCTTCGGTGTCGACTTCCTGATGCAGGGCATGAAGGACCGCAGCGACGCCAGCTTCGAGGGGCCGGTCGCCGCACTCGCATCGCGCGGCGTCAAGTTCGAGATCTGCGAGATCACGCTGAAGAACCGCAACCTGAACAAGGAGCAGTTCCTGCAGGAGGCCGGTTTCACGCCCTCGGGCGTGGTGCGCCTGGCCAGGCTGCAGCAGCAGGGCTTCGCCTACATCAAGCCCTGAGTCGCTGGCGATGCTGCAGGCGCTGATCGACCGCTGGGGCGAGCCGACGGTGCTCGCCGCCGGCGGCCTGCTGCTCGGCGGCCTGTTCGGCTTCTTCGCGCAGCGCAGCCGGTTCTGTCTGCGTTCGGCGGTCATCGAGTTCTCGCGCCAGCTCGGCGGTGGCAAGCTGACGGTCTGGTTGTTCGCCTTCGGCAGCGCGGTGCTGGCCACCCAGGCCCTGGTGCTGGCCGGACTGTTCGACAGCAGCGATGCGCGCCAGCTGTCGGCGCGCGGCAGCCTGTCGGGCGCGCTCGTCGGCGGCCTGCTGTTCGGCAGCGGCATGATCCTGGCCCGCGGCTGCTCCAGCCGTCTGCTGGTGCTGGCGGCCCAAGGAAACCTGCGCTCGGTGATCTCCGGCCTGGTGTTCGCCGTCACCGCGCAAGCCAGCCTCACCGGCTCGCTGTCGCCGTTGCGCGAGGCCATCGCCGCCTGGTGGACGGTGGACGGTGGACCCGCGCGCGACCTGCTGGCCCGCCTCGGCGTCGGCCACGGCCTGGCACTGGGCTTCGGTCTGCTGTGGCTGGGTGCCGCGTTCTGGTGGGCACGGCGCCAGCGCGTACCGCTCTGGGGCCGCGTCGGCGCCATCGTCGTCGGCCTGAGCATTGCCGGTGCCTGGTGGTTCAGCTACGCGGTCACGCAGCTGGCATTCGAGCCCCACCCGGTGCAGGCGATGAGCTTCACCGGCCCCTCGGCCGAGCTGCTGAGCCGGGTGCTGTTCGCCGGCGGGCGGCCGCTGAACTTCGACATGGGCCTGATCGTTGGCGTCGTCGCCGGCTCCTTCGTCGCCGCGGCGGCGTTTCGCGAGCTCAAGCTCGAAGGCTTCCAAGGCGGTGCCGGCATGCGCCGCTATCTCGTCGGCGCCGTGCTGATGGGCTTTGGCGGCATGCTGGCCGGCGGCTGCGCGGTCGGCGCCGGACTGTCCGGTGCCTCGGTGTTCGCGCTAACCGCCTGGGTCACCCTGTGCGCGATCTGGGTCGCCGCCGCCGTCACCGACCGCCTGCTGGACCACCAGCCCCAGCCCCAACTGGACCAGGCCATGCCGGGCCAGACCACGACCGCCTGATCGCCATGAAGCCGTTGCATCTTTGCTTGCTGATCGCCGCCCTGCCCCAACTGGCCCTGGCCGCCGACCTGGCGAAGGCCGAAGAGATCGTGCAGGGGCGCTGTTTCATCTGCCATGGCGCCAATGGCGAAAGCTCGAGCCCGGCCTTTCCCCGCCCGGCCGGTCAGAACGCGGCCTATGTGGCCCGTCAGCTGGCCGACTACCAGAGCGGCAAACGCAAGAGCGGCACGATGCAGCCGATGGTCGAGGGCCTGACGCCGGCCGACATGACGGCACTGGGCGCCTGGTTCGAGAGGCAGGACACCCGGGCGCACCCGGTCGCCGACGCCGAGCTCGCCGATGTCGGCCGCTTCGTGTACCGGCGCGGCAACCCGTTCAGCGGCGTTGCCGCCTGCGCCACCTGCCATGGCAGCGACGGCCACGGCACGGCCACGCTGCCGCGCCTGGCCGGTCAGCACGCGCAGTACACCGAGAACCAGATCAAGCAGTTCAACCGCCGCGAGCGCACCAACGACAACGCGGTGATGCATGGCATTGCCAGCCAGCTCAGCGAGCTGGAAACCAAGGCGGTGGCCGCCTACCTGAGCGGGCTCAAGTAGGCGGCTGGCTCTCAGGTCGATCCGGCCAGCATGTCGTCCCAGATGTTCTGCGCCCAGGACAGCGCGTAACGGCCCTCGATCTGGTTGGCCGCCGCCGACACGCCGCCCGAACCGGGCACGGTCTTCATGGTCTTGTCGGTGGCGTCGTACTGATGCACCGAGGCGACGTGGATGACGTCCTTGGCGGTGACGAAGCTGTAGCAGGTGTTCATCACCACCGGCGCCGGGTTGAGCGCCTCGCCCTTGAGCAACTGGATCACCGCGGCGGCGGCCACCTTGGCATGCTGATTCGCCATGTGGCCGGACTTCGGCATCGCCGGGCCGGGGAAGGTGGCGTCGCCCAGCACATGAACGCCGGGCATCGCCGTCGACTCCATGCTCAGCCAGTTCACGCCGCACCAGCGCTGGTTGATGTTGACCAGACCCGACTTCTGCGCAATGTCGGCGGCGCGCTGCGGTGGCACGATGTTAAGCACATCGGCCTTGACGTCCTCGAACTCCAGCTTCGCGGTCTTGCCGGCCACCTCGCGCAACTCGGCGTTTGCGCGGTACTCGATCAGGCCGGCGTAATGGGCCTGGAACGCCTTCTCAAACAAGGCCTTCTTCGACTGGATCTCGGGGTTGGCATCCAGAACCAGCACCTTGGACTGCGGCTTGTGCTGCTTCAGGTAGGCGGCGACCAGGCAGGCACGCTCGTAGGGCCCCGGCGGGCAACGGTAAGGCACCTTCGGAATCGTCATCGCGAACACGCCGCCATCGGGCATGGCCTCGAGCTGCTTGCGCAGCGCGACGGTCTGCGGTCCGGCTTTCCAGGCATGGGTGGCGTCGCCGCGCTCGAAGGCGGCCGTCATGCCGCCGACCTGTTCGGCCATGAAATCGATGCCGGGCGAGACGATCAGGCGATCAAACGCGAGCTCCCGACCATCGGCCAGCCGGACCTTTCGGCCCGCGGCATCGATCGCCATGACCTCTCCCTGCAGCACCTTCACGCCCAGCGCCTGCAGCCCCTCGTAGCCGCGGGTGATGTCCGCCATCTGCTTGAAGCCGCCGACGACCAGGTTGGAGATCGGACAGGAGATGAACTGCGGATTGCGGTCGACCAGGGTGACGTCGACATTGCCGCCCCAGAGCCGCAGGTAGCGGGCCGCGGTGCTGCCACCAAAGCCGCCGCCGATGACGACGACACGGCCGATCGACGGCCCCTGGCCGGTGCTCGCGCAGCCGCCAAGCAGGCTCAGGCCGCCAAAGGCCGCGGCGCCGGCGAGCAGGCCGCGGCGCGAGGGATGAAGTGGATGCATCGTCATCTCCTTCAGCGCGCCGGTGCCGGCTGCTGCGCGGCGAAATAGTTGGCGATCAGCCGCAGCTGCTCATCGGTATAGCCCTTGCTGATCTGGTGCATGATCGTCGCCGGCTGGTTGCCGTTGCGGTAGTCGGCGATCATCGCTAGCAGCTTGTCGGCCGGCATGCCGGCCAGTGGCTTCATGTCGCCCTTGGCCCTGCCGTTGGTGCCATGGCAGTTGGCACAGGTGGCGGCCAGGCTGCGCGCCTGCAGCTGCGTCGGGTCAGACGGCTGCGCCGCCGCCAGCAGGGGCAGCAACAGCGTTGCTGCCAGAAGGATCGGGGACTTCATTCGAGCTCTCCTCCAGGGGCGCGCGGCGCGGTGTGCCGTGGACGCCGTCACGATTCTGGTTCTATATTCGTGCATTCGAATTCAGCAAAATCCCGCATGCTCCCCACGATACCGCTACGCCGCCGCGACTGCCTGCTGGCCGGCACCGGCCTGCTGGGCCTGCCGCTCGCCCAGGCGGCGACCGTGGCCTGGCCGCAGCGAACCCAGCTGCTGGACGGCCGCGTGCGCACCGCCGCCGACTGGCAGGGCAAGCCCCTGCTGGTCGTGTTCTGGGCCACGCATTGCCCGTTCTGCCTTCGCCACAACGCCAACCTGCAGCAGCTGCTGGTGGACGCGGCCGATGCACCGCCGGTGCTGGCCGTGGCGGCGGATCGCGACGCCAGGACGGTCGAGCGCTACATGGCCCGCCATGGCTACCGGTTTGAGGTGACGCTGGACGAGGCCGCCTGGCGGCAGGCCCTGCCCGTCCGGCGCGTGCTGCCGACCACCGTGCCGATCGACGCGCTGGGTCGCATCGGCCAGGTCGTGCCCGGTGAGATGTTCCCCGAGGATCTGCTGCAGCTCGCGCGCTGGGCCAGCGGCGCGGCGCGCGGCTGAGGGAGAACCCGATTGCGCGCCGCCGATGACGCTATATGCTGATTCACTGATTTACATACCAAGCATCGCCCCATGAAGCTGCATCTCGCCCTGGTCGCCGCCCTGAGCCTGGCCGCCCCCCTTGCCCACGCGACTCTGCCGCTGGCGCAGAAGAATGCCTGCATGGCTTGCCACGCAGTCGACAAGAAGGTCGTCGGCCCCGCCTACGCGGAAGTGGCCAAGAAGTACGCCGGTCAGAAGGATGCCGCCGCTCAGCTTGCAGCCAGCATCCGGAAAGGTGGCAGCGGCAAATGGGGCCCGGTGCCGATGCCGGCTCAGGCGGCGCTCAGCGAAGCCGACGCGCTGACGCTGGCGACCTGGATCCTGGGCGGAGCGAAGTAAGGCCATGCGGGCGCCAGGGCATCGCGCGCTGCTGCTGGCGCTGCTGACGGCGACCGCCGCGGCGCAGTCTCCGCCGCCGCCTCCCGCGTCGGCGCCCGCAAGCGAACCGGAGATCTACCGCGGCGCCGACCTGGCGCTTGGTCGGCAGCTGATCGCCCAGCACCGCTGCGCCGAATGCCATGCCCGCAAGTTCGGCAGCAACGGCGATGCGGTCTACCGGCCCAAGGGGCGTGTCAACACCGCCGGCCTGCTTCGAGGCATGGTCGAGCAGTGCAACACCGAGCTCAATCTCGGCCTGTTTCCCGAAGAGGTGACCGCTGTGGCGGCGGTGCTGAACCGAGAGCATTACCGGTTTTCTCGCTGAGCCTCGTTCGCTTCATCACCTACCATGGATGGACCGAAGTTCCCCGCGCCTGGTTCCATGAGTGATGTCTCCGACGGCGATGCCGTGTTCGAGTCCGCAGCCGAGTTGTTCAAGCTACTGGCGACCCCGGTTCGACTGAAGATCATCAGCGCCGTCTGCAACGGTGAACGCAACGTCAGCGAGTTGCTCGAACAGATCGACACCACGCAACCGAACATGTCGCAGCACCTGACCACGCTCTACCGCGCCGGCGTGCTGGGCAAGCGACGTGAGGGGACGCAGATCTTTTACCGCTTGCAGAGCGAGCGCGTGGCGCAGCTGTGCCGCGCCGTCTGCACGCAGGTGGCGATGGAACTGGACGAGAACCCGGCGGTTCCGCCGGACCAGCGCTTGCGCCCCAACCCGAAGCGACTCGGCGCCTGAACCGCCGCCAGGCGGCGAACGCCGTGATCGGCCGCGGCGGGCCGCCCCGGGCAGCGGCGCTTAGCCTGCGCTTGCGTTGCGTCAAGCCCCCAGCGGCTGCCAAGCGCTCCAATGCGGCTTACGGTGCATGGTCGATGCCGCTGGCGGTCGTGTGGTGGAGCGGTCTGGCCGCCAAGCCGGACCGACGACGCCGGAGGCGCCCGTCCCGCGCTGTTACCGTCTGCTTCACGTCGACGAGCACGGCCGACCATGCCGCGCAGGAACGAACCCAGGGAGTTGGCCGCGCTTGATATATCAGCGTATGCTGAGGTACGAATTGGATGAACCCATGCCCCTGATCGGCCCGCGCCAAACCTTGCCAGCAGGCCCGGCACCTCGCCGTCGAGTGCGTCGGGCGGTGTCCGCGCTTGCGCTGGGCCTTGGCCTGCTGCTGCCCGTCGCGCGGGCCGGGCTGGAAGCCCAGGCCGTGGCGCCGCAGGTGTGGTTCGTGCAGGGCGAGTCGGCGCTGGGTTCGGCGGCCAACCGCAACTTCATCTCCAACGCCGGCTTCGTCGTCACCGCCGCCGGCGTGATCGTCATCGACGCGCTCGGCGCGCCGGTGCTGGCCGAGGAACTGATCGCGGCGATCCGCCGCGTCACCGCGCAGCCGATCCGCTATGTCGTCGTCACCCATTACCACGCCGACCATGTCTACGGCCTGCAGGCGTTCCAGGCGATCGGAGCGCGCATCCTGGCGCATCCGGCGGCGCGCGAGTACCTGAACGCCGACGTGGCGCAGCTGCGCCTGCAGGCCAGCCGCGATGAGTTGGCGCCCTGGATCGACGAGAGCACGCGGCTGATTCCTGCCGATCGCTGGCTCGACGGCGCACAGACCGAGATCGAGCTGGGCGGCGAGCGCTTCCTGATCCGCCATGTGGGCCCGGCGCACACGCCCGAGGACCTGGTGGTGTTCCACCCCAAGTCCGGAACGCTGTTCACCGGGGATCTGGTGTTCCGCGCCCGCATCCCTTTCGTCGGTCAGGCCGACAGCCGCGCCTGGATCCGCGCCCTGGATGATCTGCTGGCCTGGTCGCCGCGCCGCCTGCTGCCCGGCCATGGCCCGGTGGCCGACGAGCCCTTGGCCGATCTTTGGCTGACGCGCGATTACCTGCAGTTCCTGCGCGACGCCATGGGCACCGCCGCCCGCGAGCTGGAGCCCTTCGAGAGCGCGTATGCACGCACCGACTGGTCCCGCTTCGCCAAGCTGCCGCTGTTCGGCGTGGCCAACCGCATCAATGCCTACAACACCTACCTGCTGATGGAGCGCGAAGGAGGACCATGAGCGAGAGCGCCGTGACGGTGCGCCTGGAGCAGGCGCAGGATTACCAGTTCGACATCGACTTCGGTGTCGGTCCCCGGCTGCGTGCCGACGAGCCGCCGCCGCTGGGCCAAGGCGCAGGTCCGAACCCGCTGATGCTGCTCGGTGCGGCGGTCGGCAACTGCCTGTCGGCATCGCTGCTGTTCGCGCTGCGCAAGTTCAAGCAGTCGCCCGAACCGCTGCACACCGACGTCAAGCTGCTCACCGGACGCAATGCCGAAGGACGGCTGCGGGTTCAGCGCATCGAGGTGCGGCTGCAGCTCGGCGTTCCGGCGGCGACGCTGCAGCACCTGGACCGTGTGCTGGGCAGTTTCGAGACCTATTGCACCGTGACCCAGAGCGTCGTCGCGGCCATTCCGGTCGATCTCGAGGTCGTCGATGCCGACGGCCTGCGCTTGAAGCCGGCAGCCGTCCCCGTTTCCCCTCAACCCCAAGGAGCTTGACCATGAAACCCAATGAAGGAACCCTGGACCGCGCGCTGCGCATCGGTGGCGGCATCGTGCTGATCGGCCTGGCCGTCAGCGGCCTGCTCGGCCCCTGGGCCTATGTCGGCGTGGTGCCGCTGGCGACAGGCCTGATCGGCTGGTGCCCGCTCTACCAAGTGCTGGGCATCAACAGCTGCGGCAGGCGCTGAGCCGATGTCGAAGTCGTATCCGGAGATCACCGCCGAGGTCTCGGCGTCGCTGGCGAAGCTGCGCGCCGATTCGCCGGCGCTGATGCGCGGCTTCGGCGGCCTGGCCCAGGCCGCGACGCAGCCCGGCGCACTGGACAAGAAGACCAAGGAGCTGATCGCGATGGCGCTCTCGGTCGCCGCCCGTTGCGATCCCTGCCTCGGCTTCCACGCTGAGACCCTGGTCAAGCTCGGCTGCACGCGCGCCGAGTTCGAGGAGATGCTCGGCATGTGCGTCTATATGGGTGGCGGCCCGGCGCTGATGTACGCAGCGCACGCGCTGGCGGCCTACGAGCAGTTCGGCGGCGCCGCCGCGTAGGCCGGCTTCGCGAATCGCGGGCGCTCATCCGGCCATCATTTCGCCTGCGGTCGCCCCGAGCCGCGCCAGGAGCCCCGCCATGTCCGAGTCGCTGCTGTTCCCGCCCCGCGAGGGCACGGAGCAACATGAGGAGCTGCATGCGCGGCCGGCCTTGCCGGCGCACTCGCCCTGCGCGATCGCCTACTGGATTCAGCAGGGCATGCAGGCGCCGGTCGCCGAGGCGGCCCTGCGGGCGCTGGCTGGTGAGATCGGCTGCGACGCGCCGCCCGCCGGGGCCCGTCATGCCCGGCTTCAGGGGCCAGGCTGGCAGCTGAAGTACGAGCGACACGGCGAGTTCGTCAGCTGGCAGCTGAACCGCGCCCTGCAGCCTGCCGATGACCCGTTCAGCAACGCCCTGGAGCTGCTGCCGGCGGCGTTCCGCCAGGCCCTGGTGGCCGACGGGGCCGGGCGCATGCTGGTCGCCACCCACCTGCACCTGCTCGACGCCCGCGGCGACGACGTCGCGCTGAACCGCGAACGCCGCCGCCTGGGCCAAGACGGCGTCGAAGCGACGGCGCTGATGGGTGCCTACATCGGCGATGGACGCGCGGCGGCGCTGCTCAGCAGCCTGCAACTGGGAGCCGACGGCTTCACCCATTTCGTCGTGCTGGACTTCGACCTCGCGCCCGATCAGGCTGCCCGCGAGGTGCAGCGCCTGTGCGAGATCGAGGCCTACCGGATGCTCGCGATGCAGGGCTTTCCGCTCGCCCAGAGCGAGTCGCAGACGCTGGGTCGGCTGGAGCAGCGTCTGCAGGCCACGGTCGACGCGATGGCCAACGACGACGCCCACGACGACACCGAGGCGTTCGCCACGCTGACCCGGCTGGCCGCCGAGGTCGAGCACGCGGCGGCGCGAACGCGCTACCGCTTCTCCGCCACCCGCGCCTACCACGCCATCGTGCAGCAGCGCCTGGCCGATCTGCGCGAGCAGCGCATCCCCGGGGTGCAGACCCTGGGCGGCTTCCTGGGCCGCCGCTTCGCTCCGGCGATGGCCTTCTGCGAGAGTACCGACCGGCGCCTGACCGATCTGGGCGATCGCATCAGCCGTGCGCTGAGCCTGGCCCGCGTGCGCACCGAGGCGCAGCGCGAGCAGGGCAACCAGGAGTTGCTGCGCGCGCTCGCCGACCGCCAGCACCGTCAGCTGCGGCTGCAGCAGACCGTCGAGGGCCTGTCGGTGGTGGCGATCAGCTACTACGCGCTGGGTCTGATCGGTTACGTCGCCAAGGGGCTGCAAAAATGGCCAGCCGCTGCCGCCTGGTTGCCTTCGGCGGAGTTGACGACCGCGGTGGCGGTGCTGCCGGTGCTGCTGGTGGTGGCGCTGGGACTGCGGCGATTGCATCGTTGAGCCCACCGACGCTGCCTCGGGTTATCACGGAGCAGCGATCACCGAACACATATCGCAAAGCCGAAATATGTGATTAGCGGAGGATCGCAGGCGTCTCCAGAATGAGTTCGGTCGATGCCCATCAGCCAGACCTGCGGGACAGCAGGTCGGTCCACACAGCCCCCCGAACCCCGCTGGAGACGAGATGACGATGATTGTTGAGCTGCGCCGCGACGCCGGCGACCGGCCTAAGCGCGTGACGCTGACCCGCACGGCCGCCGCCGCCCTGAGCCTGCTGTGCGCCGGTGCCGCCCTGGCCCAGGACAGCAAGCCCGCCGACAGCGCGCAGCAACTGGAGACGGTGACCGTCACCGGCGCCCGCAAATCGGCCGAGAGCGCCCAGAACATCAAGAAGAAGTCGGACCAGGTGGTCGACGCCATCGTCGCCGAGGACATCGGCAAGTTCCCCGACAAGAACGTCGCCGAACTGCTGGGCCGCGTCACCGGCGTGCAGATCCTGCGCGGCAACGGCGAAGCCGGCAACGTCATCGTGCGCGGCCTGGGCGGCATCGTCACGCTGCTGAACGGCCGCGAGTTCTTTTCGGATGCCGGCCGCAGCCTGTACTTGGCCGACATCCCGGCGACCATGCTGCAGCGTATCGACGTCTACAAGACGCAGTCGGCCGAGCTCAGCGAAGGCGGCACCGCCGGCGTAATCGACGTGCGCACCAACCGTCCTTTCGACTTCAAGGACACCCAGGTGTTCGGCGCCGGTCGCGTCGAGCGCCGCGACAAGGCCAAGCAGACCAATCCCGACCTCAGCGGCATGGCCTCCACGCGCTGGAAGACCGACCTCGGCGGGATGGGTGCTTTGGTCGGCCTGTCCTACCAGAACGGCAAGTACCACGACGAGCGCGCATGGCTCGGCGACCCGCTGACGTTCACGAACGCCGGCCGCAGCATCGTCGGTTCCGACGCCGTCGGCCGCGTGCTCGACCTCGGCGAACGCAAGCGCCTGGCAGCCAACTTCGCACTGCAGTGGCGGCCGGCGCCCGAGGTCGAACTGTTCCTCGAGGGCTTCGGCACGCAGATCGACCACGACTACCAGATGTCGTTCCTGGTCGCCGGCGCGCCGGTGTTCGAGCCCAACTCGGTGGTCACCGTGAAGCCGGGCACGAACCTGATGGACACGGTGACGAACACCAATTACGTCGGCTGGGGCTTCACCTCCACGCAGGCCAAGCGTGACACCGTCGGCAACAACCAGTTGGCGCTGGGCGCCAACTGGCAGTTCAGCGACCAGCTGCGCCTGTCCACCGAGCTGGCGCGCACCAACAGCCATATCGACTGGGCGAACCGCATCCTCGACACCGGCTACACGCCCACCTCGACGGTGGCCGCGGTGCGCGATGGCGGCGGCTTCATCGACTACCCCGGCTACGACCTGACGAACCCGGCCAACTTCCGCCTCAACGGCGGTGTCGACGTGCGCGGCCGCCGGACGGGTGACTCGACCGACTGGCGCGGCGACGCCGTCTACGAGTTCGCCGACGCCAAGGGCTTCCTGCGCGAGCTGGGCACCGGCCTGCGCGTGGCCGACCGCAACGCCAGCTCGATCAACACCAACCAGCCCTGGCAGGCCGCCGGCCCGAACGTCGGCCGGGTGATGACCGCGTTCCCCGGCGTCACGGAGTCGTCGCCGGCGACCTGGGGCGATTACGGCGTCAAGTCGTACGTCTACGCCAGCCGCGACTGGCTGCTGAACAACTACAGCGCGTTCCGCCAGCTGATCACCGGCAGCAGCGCCGAGACGCCCTACGACCCGCTGACCTTCTTCGACATCAACGAGCGCACCCAGGCCGCCTACGGCCGCGCCAAGTTCGGCTTCGACCTCGGCGGCGTGGACATCACCGGTGTCGCCGGCTTGCGCGTCGTGCGCACCGAGCAGAAGCTCAACGGCAACTCGCGCAACGAGGCGGGCGTGATCTCGCCGGTCAACGTCAGCACCTCGACCACCGACACCCTGCCCAGCCTGTCGCTGAAGGCCCAGCTGTCGCCGCAGTGGATCGCCCGCCTGGTCGCCGGCAAGACCATCGAGCGCCCGGCCTTCGGCGACTACAACCCCGGCCTGCAGCTGTTCCCGCCCGGCGGCGGCGTCACCTATGGCTCGGGCTCCTCGGGCAACCCCTACCTGAAGCCGACCGAGTCGAACAACGTTGACCTGGCGCTGGAGTACTACTTCTCGCGCACCGGCTACGCCAGCGCGACCCTGTTCGACCACCGCTTCAAGAACCGCCTGGCGCGCGACTCCAAGACCGAGACGCATGACGGCAAGCAGTACCTGGTCAGCCGCCCCTACAACCTGAGCAAGGCGAACCTGAAGGGCTACGAGCTGAGCTACCGCCAGTTCTTCGATTTCCTGCCGGGTTGGATGAGCGGCTTCGGCATCGAGGCGAACTACACCTACATGACGGGCGAGCAGACCGATCCGGCCGGCAACACCACGGCCTTCCTGGGTCAGTCGAAGAAGGCCTACAACCTGGTGGCGCTGTACGAGCGCGAGGGCTTCTACAGCCGCCTGGCCTACAACTGGCGCTCCAAGTTCCTCGCCGAGAAGCCCTACCGCTCGACCGGGCGCGAACTCTGGGTGGCCGATCTGGCCTGGCTGGACGCGTCCCTGGGCTACCACCTGAACAAGCAGATCACGGTGTCGCTGGACGTCACGAACCTGCTGAATCAGGCCTATCACGACTACTTCGACAAGAACCCGTCGATGGTGCGTGACGTGCGCTATTACGACCGCACCGTCGGTCTGTCGATGCGCTGGAAGCTCTGAGCCTCCCGCTCCTCTCGGGCGCTGCGTGGATTTCCGCCACCAGCGCCCTTTTTCATGCCTGACTTCCCATGCCTGAGCTGCTCAAACCGCTGATCCTGCAGCGCGCCGACCCGCATCTATCCCGCCACGACGGCGCCTTCCTCTTGACCGCCTCGGTGCCGCAGTACGACCGCATCGAGCTTCGGCGCGCGGCGACGCTGGCCGAGGTGCCGGCCGCCGACGCGGTGACGATCTGGCGCAAACCGGACAGCGGCCCCTATTCCGAACTGATATGGGCGCCGGAGCTGCACCGGGTGCAGGGCCAGTGGATCGTCTACTTCGCCGCCGCGCCGACGCGGGCGATCAAGGACGGGCTGTTCCAGCACCGCATGTACGCCATCGGCACCGGGGCCGACGACCCCTTGCGCGCGAGCTGGAGCTTTCTCGGCCAGGTCGATTCCGGCATCGACAGCTTCTGCCTGGACGCCACGCATTTCCGGCATCGCGAGCAGGACTACTACTGCTGGGCGCAGAAGGATCCGACGATCCCCGGCAACTCGAACCTCTACATCGCGCCCCAGGCCAGCGCCACGCGCCTGGCCGGACCGCCGGTGCGCCTATCCGTTCCCGAGTTCGACTGGGAATGCCGCGGCTTCTCGGTCAACGAGGGGCCGTCGGTGCTGAAGGGCGCGGGCCGCATCTTCATCAGCTACTCGGCCAGCGCCACCGACGAGAACTACGCGATGGGGCTGCTCTGGGCCCGCGACGACGCCGATCTGCTGGACCCGGCGAGCTGGCACAAGTCGCCGAGCCCGGTGATGGTCAGCAGCCCCGAGCACAGCATCTATGGCCCCGGTCACAACAGCTTCTGCGAGGGCGAGTCCGGCGAGACCCTGCTGGTCTATCACGCCCGCACCTACACGGAGATCGAGGGCGACCCCTTGTGGAACCCGGATCGGCACAGCTTCGTCAAGCCGCTGCGCTGGAGCGAGGCCGGCTGGCCGATCTTCGGCAACCCGGCCCTTCGGGATACCTGAATCGGTATCGAAGCGAGCCGGAAATTGATTGGATTGCAATTCCCCCGCTCCCTAGCATCGTTTTCAGCGATGAAAGGATCCCATGTCGACTGAAGACCAGCGCCGCAAGAACGTCAAGCTGCGCTCCGCCGAATGGTTCGGAAGCCAGGACAAGAACGGCTTCATGTACCGCTCCTGGATGAAGAACCAGGGCATCCCCGACCACGAGTTCCAGGGCAAGCCCATCATCGGCATCTGCAACACCTGGTCGGAGCTGACGCCCTGCAACGCGCATTTCCGCAAGATCGCCGAGCACGTGAAGCGAGGCATCCTGGAGGCCGGCGGCTTCCCGGTCGAGTTCCCGGTATTCAGCAGCGGCGAGTCCAACCTGCGCCCCACGGCGATGCTGACGCGCAACCTCGCCGCGATGGACGTCGAGGAGTCGCTGCGCGGCAACCCGGTGGACGCGGTGGTGCTGCTGGTCGGCTGCGACAAGACCACGCCAGCGCTGCTGATGGGCGCCGCGTCCGTCGACCTGCCGACCATCGCCGTCACCGGCGGCCCGATGCTCAACGGCAAGCTCAAGGGCAAGAACATCGGCTCGGGCACCGCGGTCTGGCAGCTGCACGAGCAGGTCAAGGCCGGCGAGATCTCGATGCACGACTTCATGGCCGCCGAGGCTGGCCATTCGCGCTCGGCCGGCACCTGCAACACCATGGGCACGGCGTCGACCATGGCCTGCATGGCGGAGAGCCTGGGCGCCTCGCTGCCGCACAACGCCGCCATCCCCGCGGTCGACGCGCGCCGCTACGTGCTCGCGCACCTCTCCGGCATGCGCATCGTCGACATGGTCTGGGAGGAACTCAAGCTCTCGAAGGTGCTGACCCGCGAGGCCTTCGAGAACGCGATCCGTGTCAACGCCGCGATCGGCGGCTCGACGAATGCCGTCATCCACCTGAAGGCGATCGCCGGCCGTGTCGGCGTGCCGCTGGAGCTGGAGGACTGGACGCGCATCGGCCGCGGCACGCCCACGCTCGTGGACCTGCTGCCCTCGGGCCGCTTCCTGATGGAGGAGTTCTATTACGCCGGCGGCCTGCCGGCCTTGATCCGCCGACTCGGCGAATCGAACTTGCTGCCCCACCCGGAGGCGCTGACCGTCAACGGCAAGGGCCTGTGGGCGAACTGCGTGGACGCGCCGATCTACGACGACGAGGTCATCCGCCCGCTCGACAAACCCCTGATCGAGGACGGCGGCATCTGCGTGCTGCGCGGCAACCTCGCGCCGCGCGGCGCGGTGCTGAAGCCCTCGGCCGCCACACCGGCCCTGATGCAGCACCGCGGCCGCGCAGTCGTCTTCGAGGACTTCGACCACTACAAGCAGCGCATCAACGACCCCGAGCTCGACGTCGACGCCAACTCGGTGATGGTGCTGAAGAACTGCGGCCCCAAGGGCTACCCCGGCATGGCCGAGGTCGGCAACATGGGCCTGCCGCCCAAGCTGCTCGCCGCCGGCGTGAAGGACATGGTGCGCATCTCCGACGCGCGCATGAGCGGCACGGCCTACGGAACTGTGGTGCTGCATGTCGCCCCCGAGGCCAAGGCCGGCGGCCCGCTGGCCATCGTCAGGGACGGCGACTGGATCGAGCTGGATTGCGCGGCCAACCGTCTGCACCTGGACATCCCCGAGGCCGAGCTGCAGCAGCGCCTGGAAGCTTGGGCCGCAGCGCAGCGGCCCGACCCGGCGGACGCCTCCGGTTACCGCCGCCTCTACGTCGAACACGTGCTGCAGGCCGACGAGGGCTGCGACTTCGATTTCCTTCGCGGCTGCCGCGGCTCTGCCGTGCCCCGCCATTCCCACTGAGACCATGAGCCATTCGATTCAAGGCCTGTCGCTGATTGGCGGCCAGGCAGTGCGCGGCGAAGGCGCCGCCTTCCGCGCCTACGACCCCACGCTGGGCAAGACGCTCGACCCCGAGTTCCACGCCGTCAGCACGGCCCAGGTCGCGCAGGCCTGCGAGCTCGCCGGCCAGGCCTTCGACGCGTTCCGCGCCATCAGCGACCACGAGCGCGCCGACTTCCTGGACCAGATCGCCGCGCAGATCCTGCAGCTCGGCGACCTGCTGATCGAGCGCGCGATGGCCGAGACCGGCCTGCCTCGCGCCCGGCTGGAGGGCGAGCGCGGCCGCACCATGGGCCAGCTCAAGCTGTTCGCCGAGCTGCTGCGCGAAGGCAGCTGGCAGGACGCGCGCCTGGACGAGGCCCTGCCGCAGCGCCAGCCCCTGCCGCGGCCTGACCTGCGCCTGCGCTTCGTCGGCGTCGGCCCGGTGGCGGTGTTCGGCGCCAGCAATTTCCCGCTCGCCTTCTCGGTCGCCGGCGGCGACACCGCGGCGGCGCTGGCCGCCGGCTGCCCGGTCGTCGTGAAGGCGCACTCGGCGCACCCCGGCACCTCGGAGCTGGTCGGTCAGGCGCTGAATGCCGCCGTCAAGCACTGCAGCCTGCCGGCCGGCGTGTTCGCGCTGCTGTCCGGCAGCGGTCACGGCATCGGCGAGGCCCTGGTGCGCCACCCGGCCATCCAGGCGGTGGGCTTCCCCGGCTCGCGCGGCGGCGGCATGGCCTTGATGGCGGCGGCCGCATCTCGACCGCAACCCATCCCCGTCTATGCGGAGATGAGCAGCATCAACCCGGTGATCCTGCTGCCCGCTGCGCTCAGCCAGCGTGGCGCCGCGATCGCGACCGGCTTCGCCGCCTCGCTGACCCAGGGCGTCGGCCAGTTCTGCACCAACCCCGGCCTGGTGCTGGGCCTGGCCGGCGCGGACCTGGACCGCTTCGCCGCCGCCGCCGCCGAGGCCCTGAAGCCCCTGCCCGCCGGCACCATGCTGAACCCCGGCATCGCGGCTGCCTACCAGCGCGGCGAGGCCCAGCTGGCCGAGCAGGCCGGTGTGCAGACCCTGGTGCGCGGTGAATCCCAGGGCTGCCAGGGCGCGCCCGCCTTCTTCCGCACCACGGGTGCCGCCTTCATCGCCAACCACGCCGCGCTGTCGGCCGAGATCTTCGGCCCGGCCTCGCTGCTGATCGCCTGCGCCGACGAGGCCGAGCTGATCACCGTGCTCGAGAGCCTGGAAGGCCAGCTCACCGCGACTCTGCAGCTGCAGGACGACAGCGAAGCCGATCTGCAGCTCGCGCGCCGCCTGCTGCCGCTGCTGGAACGCAAGGTCGGCCGCATCCTGGCCAACGGTTTCCCCACCGGTGTCGAGGTCAGTCACGCGATGGTGCATGGCGGCCCGTTCCCGGCCACCTCGGACGGCCGCAGCTCCTCGGTGGGCACGGTAGCCATCCAGCGCTTCCTGCGTCCGGTCTGCTACCAGAACCTGCCCCGCGCGCTGTTGCCCGCGGTGCTGCGGGACCCGAACGAGCGCGGCGTCTGGCGGCGCCGCGATGGCGCCATGACGCGCAACTGATCCGCGAGCAACACACACCCACCCCGGAGACGACGATGACGAGACGAACCCTGGCGGCACTGGCCGCCGGCTTGCTGCTGTCCGGCGCTGCGCTGGCCAACGCCGAGCCCATTCAGCTGACGATCCGCGCCGACCAGCCCGGTCCCGTCATCCACCGCAACGTCTACGGCCAGTTCGCCGAGCACCTCGGCACCGGCATTTACGAAGGCATCTGGGTCGGTCCCGAGTCCAAGATCCCGAACGTGCGCGGCTGGCGCAAGGACGTGGTCGGCGCGCTGAAGGCGCTGAAGGTGCCGCTGGTGCGCTGGCCCGGCGGCTGCTTTGCCGACGAGTACCACTGGCGTGACGGCATCGGTCCGCGCGCCAACCGCCCGGTGCGCGTCAACACCCACTGGGGCGGGGTGCCCGAGAACAACGCGGTCGGCACGCACGAGTTCTTTGACCTCGTCGAGCAGCTTGGCGCCGAGGCCTACGTGAACGGCAACCTCGGCACCGGCAGCGCCCGCGAGATGGCCGACTGGCTGGCCTACATGACGGCCGAGGACAAGAGCACCCTCGCCGAGTTGCGCCGCAAGAACGGCCGCGACAAGCCGTTCCGTGTGCATTACTTCGGTGTCGGCAACGAAACCTGGGGTTGCGGCGGCCACATGACGCCCGACTACTACGTCAACCAGTACCGCCAGGTCGCGACCTTCCTGAAGACCCCCGCCCACAACCGCCCGCTGTTCGTCGCCAGTGGCGGCAACGACCAGGACACGAAGTGGACCGAGGCGCTGGCGAGCAAGAACATCCCTTTCAACTTCGACGGCATCGCCCACCATTACTACAGCTTCCCCAGCGGCAAGTGGGAAGGCAAGGGCCCGGCGATCGGCTTCCCCGAGAGCGACTGGATCTCCTTGCTCGCCAACACCTTGAGGATCGAGCAGACCCTCATCAACAACAAGGCCATCCTCGACAAGCACGACCCGAAGAAGAAGCTCGCGATCTACCTGGACGAATGGGGCAGCTGGACCGACCCCGAGCCGGGCACGAACCCCGGCTTCCTGGTGCAGCGCAACACCCTGCGCGACGCGCTGCTGGCCGCCCTGCACTTCAACGTCTTCCACCGGCATGCCGACCGCGTGCGCATGACGAACATCGCGCAGATGGTCAATGTGCTGCAGGCCATGATCCTGACGACCAAGGACAAGATGGTGCTGACGCCCACGTACCACGCGTTCGCGATGTACGTGCCGTTCCAGGACGCGACCTCGCTGCCAGTGGATCTCGTGGGCAACCCCGAGTACCGCGTCGGCGACAAGGCCATGCCGGCCGTCAGCGCGACCGCGGCGCGCGGCAAGGACGGCAAGGTCTACGTCGGCCTGGTGAACAGCCAAGCGACGAAGGAGGCGACCGTGACGCTGCCAGGCGCTCGCGCGGTCGGCCAACTGCTGACCGCCGACAAGATGGACGCCGAGAACCCCATCGGCGGTCCCGAGGCGGTCACGCCGCGGCCTTATGAGGCCAAGGCGGCGAACGGTCAGCTGAGCTTGAAGCTGCCGGCCAAGTCCATCGTCGTCGTCGCGCTCGAGCCATGAGCGGCGTCGATCAAAGCAAGCGCCGCCAGCTGGTGGCCAGCGCGGCCCTGCTGCTCGCCGGCTGCGGCGGGGGCGGTGGTGGTGGCGGATCGCCGGCGCCGGCACCGACGCCCACACCGACCCCTCCTCCGCCTCCACCGCCTCCACCGCCGCCGCCACCCCCACCGCCCCCCGGCCAGGTCGCGCCGAACTTCGTCGACGCCAGCGTGCACGACCCCTCGGTGATCCGTGTCGATGGCCAGTTCTATGTCTTCGGCTCGCACCTGGCGGCGGCCCGTTCGTCCGACTTGCTGGCCTGGACCAAGATCGCCGACGGCGTGACGGCCACGAACCCGCTGTTCACCAACGTCACGACCGAACTGGCCGAGACCCTGGCCTGGGCGCAGACGAGCACACTGTGGGCGGCGGACGTGGCGCGCCTGGACGACGGCCGCTACCGCTTCTTCTACAACGCCTGCAAGGGCGACTCACCGCGCTCGGCCCTGGGCGTGGCGGTGGCGGACAGCGTGGCCGGCCCCTACCGCAACCAGAAGCTTTGCCTGAAGTCCGGCCAATGGGGTCTGCCCAGCGAGGACGGCACGGTCTACGACGCGACCAAGCACCCGAACGTCGTCGACCCACAGGCCTTCAAGGACGCGGTCGGTGTCTGGTGGATGGTCTACGGCTCCTACTCCGGCGGCCTCTTCATCCTGCGCCTGGACGCGCAGACCGGCGAGCCGCTGGCCGGCCAGGGCTATGGCAAGCATCTGATGGGCGGCAACCATGCGCGCATCGAAGGCGCCTATGTGCTCTACAGCCCAGAGAAGCAGTACTACTACCTGTTCTGCTCCTTCGGCGGCCTGGACGCGACCGGTGGCTACAACGTCCGCGTCGCGCGC
>Ga0164290_1001223_pt1 | contig 45619 bp, 53 predicted proteins | sample Micstemetagenome_FD_108782 | JGI IMG/M metagenome (GOLD analysis project Ga0164290, IMG submission 108782) | Contaminated culture microbial community from soil near Moab, Utah, USA - Microcoleus steenstrupii SON62 (Illumina Assembly) | ecosystem: Environmental > Terrestrial > Soil > Soil crust...
TCGATGGATGCCCATGTGAAGATGTGCGAGGAGCTGTTCTCGGCCGCGAAGACCGAGTTCAAACATCTGGAATTCTTCTACTTCCACAACTGCCTCTACGAGGGCGTGTGGAAGTACAACCGGCGTCGGCACACCGAGAAGATCCCGACGTGGGAGGTGCTGAACAAATACCCCGGCGACTGGCGCGCCATCTTCGTCGGCGACGCAACCATGAGCCCCTATGAGGTCACCATGCCCGGCGGTTCGGTCGAGCACTGGAACGAGGAGGCCGGCGCGGTCTGGGTGACGCGGGCGACGCAGCAGTGGGACAAGGTCGCCTGGCTGAACCCGTCGCCGGAACGCTACTGGAGCTATTCCGCCTCGGTCGGGATGATCCGTGAGCTGGTCGATGAGCGGATGTATCCGCTGACGCTGGAAGGGCTGGAGAAGGCGATGCGGGCGCTGGCCAAATAGGCTAGGATGAGGCCCTGATATCAGGAGGGACGCCCATGCTCGCCGCCGTCTTCGCCGTCATGCTGCAACAGGCCGCGACCGGCCAGGTGGTTTGGGAGACGCCCCTGCCTCCCGTCCCTGCCGAACCCGTCATCGCCGCCGTCATTCCCCCCATCCCCGAGTCGGCGCGGACCGACCCCTATGGCTATGAGCGGGCGGAATGCAGTCCGCTGATCCGCAAGGCGGAGGAGTCGATGGAGGCCTGTCAGCAGCGGGTGCGGGTCGCGCTTGCCGCCAACCTTGGCGCCGCCCTGCCCGTGGGCCTGGCCCCCGCCGCCGGCGGGCTGGAGAACTGCCGGCAGGAAGCCGCCGGCGACCGCTACGCCCTGCAGTGCGGAGCGCCAGGCCGCAACGTGCCGCCGCCCCCGGACCTCAGGGACCGGACCTGCACCACCCGTCCGACGGGCAGCGCCGAGGGCGGCATGACCTTCCGCGAAATCTGCACGGTCGGAGGCGAAGAGGTTCGCGACGCGGGTCTGCGCATCCGGTTGGGCGGCAGGGACTAGGCTCCCTCGGACGCGCGCGCTCTGTCGCCTTCCGGCTGATACGACAACGCCGCGCCCGGGGTGCGGACGCGGCGCTGTCACCGGTTGGACTGGCGCCTAGTGCTTGTCGCCGCGCAAGCTGTCCTTGATGCCGCCGACGGCGTTCTGGACCTTGCCTCCGACCTGATCAGCGCGGCCTTCGGCCTTGAGTTTTTCGTCGCCGGTCACCTTGCCCGCGGCTTCCTTGGCCTTGCCGCCCAGGTTCCGGGCGGCGCCTTCGACTCGATCATGATCGGCCATGCGGTGATCCTTCCTTCCGGCGCCCGCAGGGAGCGGCGCCTCATGCGATAAGAACGGCGGGGGCCGTCGCCCGTTCCGCCCTGCGTCAAGGCGTCCGTCGCGGATCCGCCCTAGGGGCGGCTTCGCAGCCAGGCCGTCACAGCCCAGGCATGAGCGTCATGACGGAGCTGCGCCAGCGCCTCAGGGGGGTCGAGCCAGACCAGTTCATGGTCGGCCTCGACCTTGGCGGCAGGGTCGAGCGACAGCACTTCGGCGACCCAGAAACCGCCGGTGTTGTTGATCGGCTCGCCGTCGGACTTGCGGAAATACTGCGCAGCCTCGGCGAAGCGCGTCAGGGGACGCACTGTCAGGCCGGTCTCCTCGAGGAGCTCACGGACCACGGCCTGGGCTTCTGTCTCGTCACCGTCGACCGCCCCGCCGGGGAGATCGAAATAGCTGCCCTGGCCACGGTCCACCCGAACACACGCCAGCCTTCCCTCCTGCTCGACCAGTCCGAAGGCGGTCGGGCGCAGCCGGTAATCGACGCCGGGCGCGCGCGCGCCGAACTGCAGGCGGCCGGACACCGTCAGAGGTCGAACGCCAGTCGGGCGCGGACGCCCTTGTGCGCCCCGTCGAACTCAACCGCCGAGCGCAGGCCCGACGCCATGGCCGAGATGATCTTGCCGCCCAGGCCGGTGCCCCTGACAGCGCCGTCGCCCATGCCGGGGCCGTCGTCCTCAACGGTCAGAATGGCGCGCCCGCTGGCGTCCTCGATCAGACTGACCCGGATCTGCCCCGGCTTGCCTGGCTCATAGGCGTATTTCACAGCATTGGTGACCAGTTCAGTGACCACCACGCCCAGCGACACGGCCTGATCGGTCGAAACCCGCATGGGCCTGGCTGAAAGGTGGATGGAGCACCCGTCCTTGTCCGGGCAGAGGGACTGCGACAGCTCGCCGATCAGACCCTCGAGGTATTCGTCCATGGCCACCGACGACATATCGCCCGAGGTGTAGAGGCGCCGATGGACGTGGGCCACGGCCTCGATACGGGCCTGGGACTCCTTCAGCGCCGCGCGCGCGCCCTCGTCGACCAGATGGCGCAGCTGCAACGACATGAAGCTGGAGACCAGCTGCAGGGAATTGCCGACCCGGTGGTTGACCTCGCGCAGCATGGCTTCGGCGCGATCGCGGGCGAGCCGCACCTGCTCCTGGGCTTCCTCATTCTCGCGCTGCAGGCGGCGACGCGAGACGGCCTCCTCCAGCGCGTTGCGAAGCAGGGCTGTGAAGTCCTCGGAAACGTCCTTGATGACGTAGTCGGCCGCGCCCGCGCGCAGGGCGGCGACCGCGATACGGCCTTCCAGCGCCCCGGTGACATAGACCACGGGCGGAGGGTTCGGCAGGGCGATGATCTCCGGCAGGATGTCCAGCCCCTCACGACCCGGCATGTAGTGGTCGAGCGCAACGACGTCGAACTCTCCGGGCCGGGCGATGAGCGTGCCGAGGCCGCCGTCCCCGTCCGGCGCGCAGGTGACCGCATAGCCGTGCCGGCCGAGCTCTTTCTCGACCAGCCGCGACAGACCACGGTCGTCGTCGATGTAGAGCAGGCGAATGAGATCGCCTTCGGGCCGGGCGGGAACAGTCACTCGATGTCCGGGGCCTGCATGACCGACAGGAAGAGCCCCAGCTGGCGAATGGCGCCGGCGAAGCTCTCATAGTCGACGGGTTTGGTGATGTAGACGTTGCAGCCGAGATCGTAGCAGCGCTGGATCTCCTGCTTGTCGTCCGTGGTGGTCAGGATCACCACGGGCGCGCGCCTCAGCCGCTCGTCCGCCTTGACCCGCGTCAGAATGTCGGTGCCCGACATGTCCGGCAGGTTCAGGTCCAGCAGGATGAGCATCGGCCCGTTGAGGCGCACTTCCTCGCTGAAGAGGTAGTCCATGGCCGAGCCGCCGTCGCTGAAGTGCGCAATTTCATTGGAGATATTGGCGCGCCGGATGTTCTTTTCGATCAGCTTGGCGTGGCCGAGGTCATCCTCGACCATCACGATCTTGACGGCATGGCTCATGCAAAGTCTCCGGCGTCCGGGAGGATCAGGCGTGTGGGGAATTTGAGGATAAATGTCGAGCCCTTACCAAGCTCTGACTCCACGGTGATGTCGCCGCCGAGGCGGCGGACGCTGTTGCGCACAAAGGCCAGGCCGAGCCCTTCGCCCGGCCGGTCCTGCTTGCCCGCGCGGCGGAACAGTTCGAAAATCCGTTCGTGGTCGCGGTCGGAGATCCCGCGGCCGTTGTCTGCGATCCGGTAGAGAACCCAGCCGTCCGGCCCTTCCTCTCCGGTCACCACAATGCGCCCCGGCCGCGCCGGATCGAGATATTTGACGGCGTTGTCGATCAGATTTCCCATCACCTGTTCCACCGACAGGCGGTCGCTCTCGAGCGCCGGGAGAGGTTCGACGACGATCCCGGCTCCCGCCGCCTGGGTCTGGTGACGGACGCTGTCGGCGATGCTCTGGACCATTCCGGTCATGTCCAGCCGCTCGGGCGCCAGATTGCGCCGGCCGTCGCGCGACAGCTTGAGTATGGCGTTGATCAGGCGATCCATCTTCTCCGTGGAGGCCCGGATGAAGCCGATGGCCTCGGGCACGTCCTCCCGCACGGCGGTCAGGGCGTCCTGCTCGACCAGCTTCGGCGCCTTGGTCTCGACCGCCGTCATCTGCTTGTCGATGATCCTTCCGGCCTGCTCGAGTTCGGAGGTATAGCCCATGACATTGACCAGGGGCGCCCGGAGGTCATGGCTGACGATGTAGGCGAAGCGCTGGATTTCCTCGTTGGCGCGGGTGAGTTCAGAGGTGCGGTCGCGCACCTTGTGCTCCAGCCCCGCGTTCATGCGGTCGAGAGCGTCCCTGGCGGCCTGGATCTCGAAGACATAGCGACGGATCAGCCAGGCGCTGGCGCCGGCGAGGACAAGGATCATGGCGCCGCCGAGCGCATTGGCGATGACCGTGACATTGCCCGCCCACTCGGACTGGCGTGTGCGGAACTGCAGACGGGTGGCCTGGATTTCGTCGATCGCTGCGATCTCGACCCGCATCGCGTCCATCAGCACCTTGCCCTCGCCGCCCCGGATCACGGCGACAGCCTCCCCGATCCGGCCGGTGCGGGCGAGCGAGATGGTTCTTTGCATGACGACCAGTCGCCGGTCGGACAACTCCTTCAGGCGTTCCACCCGGGGCCCGATATCCGGATCCCCGAGGGTCAGACCGGTCAATTCCGCGAGCAGGTCGGGCAACTGCTCGACCGCCTCATTGTGGATGGATAGATATTCGGGGCGGCCCGTCAGCATGAAGCCGCGTTGCCCGGTCTCGGCGTCGACCAGTTTCGTCAGCACCTCACGAGAGACGAGACGGATCTGCTGCGCCTCCTCGACGGTGTCGTTGAAGGCGACCGTGCGCTGGATCAGGACAAAGACGGCGAGGTTCAGCGCCAGCATCAGCACAAGCGCCAGCGCGAGCATGCCGGCCACGCTCCGCCCAAGCGTCGGCGTGCGGACAAACCGCGCAAAAGCCAGGAGGGTGGGTCGGAGGCCCGAAATCATCGCGCGGGAGCATTAGCGGGGCGTTTGGCCCTGTCCAGTCGCGCGACGGGAGAAACCCTCGCTGTTCCGCGGATTAAGGGTAATGATCGCGCCGCTGGCGATCGGGGAGTACGCTATGGTCTGGTGGTGGTGGATTGCTCCGGCGATCGTTGGACTGATCGGCGCTGTTCTGTTGATCCGGGGCCTGGGGGCCCTTTTCCGCGGGCGTCTGTTCAGCGGCCTGTTCGTCGGCGCGGGCGGCGCGGGGTTCATGGCCGCCGCGATGATCGCGGCCCTGCTGGCCCTGGACGTCCAGACCTATGGCCGACTCACCTGGGAGCGCCCTGTGGCGACGATCCAGACGCGCCAACTGGGCCCGCAGTATTTCGAGGCCACCGTGATCCAGCCGGGCCTCGGCGAGAACGCACCCGGCGTCAGCAATCTGTACCCGCTGCATGGCGACGAATGGCGGATCGAGGCGCAGGTGCTGAGGTGGAAGCCGTGGGCCAATGTGCTGGGCCTGAACAGCCAGTACCGTCTCGACCGGCTATCCGGCCGCTATCGGTCCACCGAGCAGGAAATCAGTGCGGCGCGCAGCGTCCATCCGCTGGCAGGCGGCGACGCGGGTCCGGACTGGCTGCCGTGGCGAATCAGCGCATGGGACGCGGCGCGGAAATACCGGAACTACGTCGATCCGGTCGACACCCTGTACGGCGGCGGCGCCTATATGCCGATGGCCGACGGGGCGAAATACGAGGTCTGGATCACCCAGTCGGGACTGGTGGCGCGCCCCGCGAACGATGCGGCGCGCGCGGCCTCCGCCGGGGGATGGACGGAAGTCGAATAGTCAGACTGTGCCAATGGTCCGCAGCCGCGCCCGCGGGTGGACCTCGTTCTGGCTCATCACCACCGTCTGGCCGCGGAAGCGCTCGATGATCGAGCGCACATAGGGGCGGATCTGCGGACCGGTCAGCAGGACGGCGGTCTCCCCGGCCATGGCGGCGCGTTCGAACACGTCGCGGACGGCGCGGATGAAGTCCTGCAATCGGGACGGAGCCATGGCCAGCTGGCGGTCCTCGCCCTGCCCCACCAGGGCGTCGGCGAAGGCGGCCTCCCATTCCGGCGACAGGGTGACGATCGGCAGGGCGCCGTCGTCGCCCTTGTGCTGCCAGCACAGCTGTCGCGCCAGGCGGCCGCGGACGTGTTCGACCAGGGTGGTGACGCTGGAGGTGTGCGGCGCGGCCTCGGCCAGGCCCTCGAGAATGGCGGCGAGATCGCGGATCGAGACCTTCTCGCGCAGCAGGGTCTGCAGCACCCGCTGCAGGGTCGTGACCGTCACCACCGAGGGGATCAGCTCCTCGACCAGCTTCTTCTCTTCGGTCCCCAGCTCCTTCAGCAGCTTCTGCACCTCGGCGTAGGAGAGCAGGTCGGCCATGTTCTCCTTCAGGATCTCGGTCAGATGCGTGGTCAGCACGGTCGACGGATCGACGATGGTGTAGCCGCGGAAGGTCGCTTCCTCGCGCAGACTCTCGTCGATCCAGGTGGCGGGCAGGCCGAAGGCGGGCTCACGGGTGTGTTCGCCCGGCAGTTCGACCTGGCGGCCGGCGGGGTCCATGGCCATCAGCGAGCCGAGCCGAACCTCGCCCTGCCCGGCCTCCATTTCCTTGATGCGGATGGCGTAGCCCTGGGTGCCGAGGCGCATGTTGTCGAGGATGCGGACCGACGGCATGACGAAGCCGTACTCCTGCGCCAGCGAGCGGCGCAGGGCGCGGACCTGATCGGTCAGACGGCGGCCCTCCAGATCGTTGATCAGCGACAGCAGGGAATAGCCCAGCTCGATCTTCACCTCGTCGATAGTCAGGGCGGTGCCGATCGGCTCCTCGACGTCCTCCTTCGGCCCGCTGGCGGTGGCGGCCATCTCGGCCTCCGTCGGCTGCGGCTTGAGGCGTTGCCGGCCAAGGCGCCACGCCATGAAGCCCGTGCCGATGGCCAGCGCCGCGAACGGCAGCAGGGGCATGCCCGGTATCAGGCCGATCAGACCCGCCGCGCCGGAGACCACGCCCAGGCTGACCGGATTGGTCGCCAGCTGGGCGACCAGGGCCTTGTCCGCCGAGCCCTCGACCCCGGCCTTGGAGACGAGGAAGCCGGCGGCGATGGAGATGACGATGGCCGGCACCTGGGTGACCAGACCGTCGCCGATCGTCAGGGAGATATAGGAGTTGGCGGCGTCGCCGATCGGCATGCCATGCTGGATCGTGCCGATCAGTATGCCGCCGATGACGTTGATGAACACGATGATCAGGCCGGCCACGGCGTCGCCGCGCACGAATTTCGAGGCGCCGTCCATGGCCCCGAAGAAGGTCGATTCCTGCTCCAGTTCCTTGCGGCGCTTCTTGGCCGTCTCCTCGTCGACCAGGCCGGACGACAGGTCGGCGTCGATGGCCATCTGCTTGCCCGGCATGGAGTCGAGGGTGAACCGGGCCGAGACCTCGGCGATGCGGGTAGAACCCTTGGTGATGACGACGAAATTCACCACCAGAATGATGGCGAAGATGATGATGCCGATGATGAAGCTGCCGCCCATCATCAGGGCGCCGAAGGCCTCGATCACCTGACCGGCGCCGCCGGGGCCCTCGTGGCCGTGGCTGAGCACCAGACGCGTCGAGGCCAGGTTGAGGCCGAGCCGGAACAGGGTCGAGACCAGCAGGACCGTCGGGAAGATGGCGAAGTCCAGCGGCCGCTTCATCATGACGGCCGTCATCAGGATCAGGACGCTGGAGACGAGGGACAGCGCCAGCAGCATGTCCATCAGGAAGGTCGGGACCGGCAGGATCAGCAGCAGGATCACGCCGATGACGCCCATGGCCATGTAGACCTCGCCGCGCGCGAACCAGCCCCACATCTCGCGACCGGTCGGACGGGCCATGCCGTCCTTCATCATGGTCGGGGCGGGAATGTCGGTCATGCGCGACCGAAGGCTTGGAGGGCCTGACGGGTCGCGGTGGCGATGACCGCCTCATGGCGGCTCGCCGGCTGGGCGGCGGCCGCGTGATAGTAGGCGGCCACGATCACCGGCGCTCCGGAGGGCGGATACAGGACGCCGATGTCGTTCGTCGGACCATAACCCCCGGTGCCGGTCTTGTGCGCCACCGTCCAGCCGGCCGGGGCGCCGGCCCTGATCCGCGCCTGTCCCGTCGGCGTGTCCGTCATCCAGCGCAGCAGCCTGGCCTTGTGCTCCACCGACAGGGGCGTGTCTGCGTCGATCAGCAACCGCTTCAGATCGGCCGCCGAGGTCAGGGGGGTGATGGTGTCCTTGTCGCCGTCCAGCCGGTTCATCTCGGGCTCGAAACGGTCGACTGTGGTGCTGTTGTCCCCCAGCGAGCGGTAGAAGGATCGCATCGGCTCCAGACCGCCCATGGCCTTGAGCAGCAGGTTGGCGGCGGGGTTGTCGCTGAGCTCGACCGTCGCCTTCATCAGCGTCTCGACGCCAAGCGAACCGCCGAGGGCGGGTTCTGTGACCGGGGCGTGGCTGACCATGTCGGCGGCGGTGACGGGAATCCGGCGATCCAGCCGCTCCTCCCCCGCCTGGACGCGCAGGAAGGTGGCGGCGGCGAGGTACATCTTGAAGGTCGAGCAGTAGACGAACCGCTCGTCGCCGCGCCAGGCCAGCCGACGCCCGGAACCCGTGTCATGGGCGACGAAGCCGAGACGGCCGCCGTTGTCGCGCTCCAGGGCCGACAGGTCGAAGGCCTCGACAGCGAGGGCTTGCGCCGCCGGGGCGCGCGTGGCGGGGACGCAGCCGGCGACGCCGAGCGCGCCAAGGCCGGTCAGGACGCTTCTGCGGTCCGTACCCATGGTCATGCTCAGGCGGCCGCGTAGCCGCTGGCGGCGACGCCGCTCTGCGGCGCGATGATCTGCACGCCCTCGTCGGCGTACTCATTGAGCTTGTTGCGCAAGGTCCGGATCGAGATGCCCAGGATGTTGGCCGCGTGGGTGCGATTGCCGAGGCAGTGCGACAGGGTGTCGAGGATCAGCGTCTTCTCCATCTGCGCCACCGTCTGGCCGACGTGGGCGCGGGTGACGGCGTCGGCCGTCTGCGCGGCCCGGGCTGCGGGATCATTGTACGTGGCCGCCCCGTGCGAGCCGGCGCTGAGCGGCTGGCCGTCGGGCAGGCGGATGGCTTCGACGTCGATCTCGGGCCCGACCGCCAGCAGCACGGCGCGGTGCATGGCGTTCTCGAGTTCGCGGACGTTGCCGTTCCAGCGGTGCGAGACCAGGGCGCGGCGGGCGTCCACCGAGATCGGCCGCACCGGCACGCCGTTGGCGGCGGCGTATTTCTTGACGAAATGATCGGCCAGCACAGAGATATCGCCCGGCCGCTCGCGCAGGGCCGGCAGGCGCAGATTGACGACGTTCAGGCGATACAGCAGGTCTTCGCGGAAAGTCCCTTCGGCCACCGACTTGGCGAGGTCGCGGTTCGAGGTGGCGATGATGCGGATGTTGACCGGCACGGGCTTGGTGCCGCCGACGCGGTCGATGACCCGCTCCTGGATCGCGCGCAGCAGCTTGGCCTGCAGGCGGACATCCATCTCGGAGATTTCGTCCAGCAGCAGGGTGCCGCCGTCGGCCTCCTCGAACTTGCCGATGCGGCGGGCCATGGCGCCGGTGAACGACCCCTTCTCGTGGCCGAACAGTTCGGATTCCAGCAGGTTGTCGGGGATGGCGGCGCAGTTGACGCTGATGAAGGGGCGCTCGGCGCGCTTGGAGCCTGCGTGGAGGTAACGGGCCATCACCTCCTTGCCGACGCCGCTTTCGCCGGTGATCAGGATCGAGGCTTCCGAGCGTGCGACCTGGTCGGCCAGCATGACCACCGCCTTCATCGACGGATCGGCCGAGATCAACGGGCGATCATCGTCGGCGACGGCGGAGAGGACGGCGGCGATCAGGTCGGCTTCCGGCGGAAGCGGGATGAACTCCTTGGCTCCGGCGCGGATGGCGTTGGCCGCATCGGTCGCGTCCGCGTCGACGCCGCAGGCCACCACCGGCACATGGATGCGCTCGGCCTCATTGGCCGCGATCAGGGCGGCGATGTCGACGCGGTAGTCGACCATGAGCAGGTCGGCCCCCTGCCCTCGCCGCAGCTGTTCCGTCGCCTGATCGCCGCGCTCGACGTGGCTGACCTTGGCGCCGTGCGCCATGGCCATCTTCACCGCCGTCGCCAGCTGTCCGCTGAGCCTGCCAACCACCAGAAGCCGCATGGGTCTTCTCCTCAAATCTCTACGCACGATGGCCCGGAGGCCGTGGGATCAACGCCGTCAGACGTTGCTGTCTTCGATCTTGATGATTTCCGTCATCGTCACGCCGAGGCGGTCCTCGACGACGACGACCTCGCCGCGGGCGACGAGCCGGTTGTTGACGAAGATGTCGATGGCCTCGCCGACCTTGCGGTCCAGCTCCAGCACGCTGCCGCGGTTCAGCTTGAGCAGCTGGGCCACGGACATGTGGGCCTTGCCCAGCACGGCGGAGATGTTGACCGGAACGTCGAAGACCGGGGTGAGGTCATGGGCGGTCTTGTTGGTCGCCTCCTCACTGACGGTGACGGCGACGGAGTCCGGAAACTCCTCGAGGGCCATGGTGTCGGACGCCATTACGGCCTCCCTTCCAGTGAAGTGTCAGGGGTGAGTTTGTCAGCGTGCCCGGCCTCGGCGGCCAGGGTGGAGTGCAGGGCTTCGCGGATGCGGGCGAAGGCTTCGTCGGGCTCGAAGGCGGCGCGGCCGTCAGCCCACTCCAGCTGGAAGGCGGCGAGCGCCATGCCGGGCTCGGCGCGGAAGGCGACGACCCCCGAGAAGCCGGCGTCGGCGCAGAGTTGCTGGATGCGGGCGTGCGTCGCCTCGGTCAGCTCTCCCGTGCGGATGACCAGCCGCGGCGAGGCGTCGATCTCCTGCCCGAGGGCCTCCAACGCGGCCTGGATCGGCGCTTCGGGGTGACGGTCGAGGGCCGAGGCGGCGACCACGCGCGCGGCGGCCATGGCCAGCTCTGCGGCCTGCTCGCGGTGCAGCTGGGCGACCTGCGTCAGGACCGGAACCGCCGTGGTCAGCGCCTGGCCGATCGCGGACAGGGCCATCGCCTGGATGCTCTCGACCTCGGCCAGGGCCTCGTTTCGGGCGTCCAGCCGGGCCTGGGCGACGAGCGCGTCGACCTCGGCAGGGCCATAGGCGCGCTTCACCGGACGGAAGGCGGCGGGGGCGTTGACGATCACGCCGGCGGCGTCGAACTCGGTGTCGAAGGCGAACGGGGTGCTGAAGGGCTGATGGGTCATGATCAGTAGATCAGCTCGTCATCGCCGCCCTGGCCGACCAGCATGATCTCGCCCTTGGCGGCGAGATCCTTGGCGACCTGAACCATGGCCATCTGGGCCTGATCGACGTCCTTGAGCCGGACCGGCCCCATGGACTCCATGTCCTCGCGCATGATCTTGGCGGCGCGTTCCGACATGTTCGAGAAGAACAGCTCGCGCAGCGATTCCGAGGCCCCCTTCATGGCCAGACCCAGCGAGTCCTTCTCCACCGCGCGCAGCAGGGTCTGGATCCCGCCCGGGTCCAGCTTGGCCAGGTCCTCGAACACGAACATCAGGGCGCGGATGCGCTCGGCCGCCTCGCGGTTGCGTTCTTCCAGGGCCCCGATGAAACGGGCCTCGGTCTGGCGGTCGAAGCTGTTGAAGATGTCGGCCATCATTTCGTGGCTGTCGCGCTTGGAGGTCCGCGCGAGGTTCGACATGAACTCGGTGCGCAGGGTCTGTTCGATCTTGTCGAGGATCTCGCGCTGCACCGGCTCCATGCGCAGCATCCGCTGGACGCATTCGAGGGCGAAATCCTCCGGCAGGCTCGTCAGGACGCGGGCGGCGTGGTCCGGCTTCACCTTGGACAACACGACCGCGACGGTCTGGGGGTATTCGTTCTTCAGATAGTTGGCGAGCACGGCCTCGTTCACATTGCCGAGCTTGTCCCACATGGTCCGGCCGGCGGGACCGCGGATTTCCTCCATCAGACCTTCGACGCGGTCGCTGGGCATGAAGGACGCCAGCAGGCGCTGGGTCTGTTCGAAGCTGCCCATGACCGCGCCGGAGCCGCTCATGCCCGAGACGAACTCGACCAGCAGTTCCTCGACGACCTGCGAGCTGACCGTGCCCAGCGACGCCATGGCCTGGGAGATTTCCTTGACCTCGTCGTCGTCCAGACTCTGCCAGAGCCGGGTGTGGTCCTCGCCCAGGGCCAGCAGGATGACGGCCGCCTTTTCAGGCCCCGTCAGTTTCCTGGCGTCCTCGACGGCGAGCTTCTTGTTGGCCAGGCGCGTCATCAGCCCTCGTGGACCCAGCCGCGCAGGATGGACGTGGATTCGTCAGGATGTTTCTCGACGAAGTCCGCGACCTTCTTGACCGAAGACGCCTTCACCTGACCCTCGATGCGGGCGATATCCAGCCTCTGGTCCATCTCGGAGGGACCGGCCAGCTGGGGCATGACGCCGCCGGCGCCGCCCATGATGGTGGTCTGCAGCGAGGTCACGGGCGGCCCGCCGCCGGCTCCCGCCAGCTGGAGCTGCCCCGCGCCGCCGCCGGACGCCGACTTCAGCAAGGGGCGCAGGACGAAGAAGATCAGCAGCAGGCCCGTGATCAGCAGCACGAGCAGTTCGACGCCGCGCATGATGTCGTTCTTGTTGAAGTCGAACATCGAGGACTTGGCCTCCTCGCCGCCGACGACGGCCAGGTCGCGGTTGAAGCGGACGTTCAGCACCTCGATGCGGTCGCCGCGCTCGGCGTCGATGCCGACGGCGGCGGCGACCAGCGCCTTGATCTGTTCGATCTCGGCCGGGGTGCGCGCGGCGTAGGTCGGCGCTCCGCCGTTCGCGGCCGGGGTCCATTTCCCGTCGACGGCGACCGAGACGGCCAGTCGCTTGATCTCGCCGGCTTCCTTCACCGTGGTCGTGGTGGTGTTGGAGATCTCGTAGTTGGTGGTCTCGGTGGTGTCGGTCGAGCGCGAGCCGGCGGGGGTCTCGGCGGGGGCCTCGCCGCCGGGGATGTTGTTGGTCGCCGTCACCCCGCCGTTGTTGACGCCGGTCGTGTCGGCGCTCTCCGAACCGTTGGCCGAAGTCGAGCGAACGACCTGGCCATCGGGGTCGAAGACCTGCTGCTGCGTGGTGGAGCGGCTGTGGTCGATGTCGGCGGTGACCTGGACCCGCGCGCCGCCGACGCCGACGACGCCCTCGACGATGTCCATGATCCGCGCCTGCAGCTGGGCCTCGGTCGAATCCCTCGCCTCCTGGGCAGACGCGGCGCTGAAACCTTCGGAATCGGAGCCGGCCGCAAGGGTGCGGTTGGAGGTGTCGGTCAGGGTGACCTTCTCGGGCTTCAGGTTGGGGACCGCGGAGGCGATGACGTTGCGGATCGCCTGGACCTGGGCGCCGGACAGCTGGCCGCCGGTGACGCCGACCACGACCGAGGCAGTCGGTTCGGCGCCGTCCGCCCGGAACAGTTCACGCCGCGGCAGGGCGATCATGACCCGCGCGGAATTGATCCCGCGCATGGTCAGGATGGTGCGGGCCAGCTCGCCTTCGAGCGCGCGCTTTTCGTTGAGATTTTGCTGGAATTCGGTCTGGCCGAGCACCGACTGGTTGTCGAAAATTTCGTAGCCGACAGAACCGGAGCTCACGAGCCCCTTGCCCGCGACCAGCATGCGCGCCTCGCCGACCTGGTCGCGGCTGACGAAGATGGTGGAGCCGTCGCCGCGCGACGAGTATTTGATGCCGGCGCTGTCGAGGGCCGTAGTGACCTCGGACGCTTCCTGCAGATCCAGGTTGGCATAGAGCAGGGCGTCGGGGGCCTGGCCGATACGCAGCATGACGGCGACGAGCACGGCCGCGACGCCGGCGGCGACGCCCAGCACCACGGTCAGCCGACCGATTCCGAATCTCTGCAACGCCGCCGTGAAGCCGCCCACGCGTCCCGCCCCGAATACTCACGGGTCCTTACAGACGCCCGCCAGGCAGAAAATGCCGGGCGCATGGTAAATGCGGGGTTAAGACCTTTGGTTGATCAACGTTTTTTGCGCTTCTGGAGCACAAAGCCGATGACCTTGGCCGCGGCTTCGAAATGCTCGCGAGGGATGGTTTCGTCGATTTCAACGGCCGCGTACAGGGCCCGGGCCAGAGGCACGTTCTCCACGATCGGCACATTGTGTTCGCGACCCACCTCGCGGATGCGCATGGCCAGAGCGTCGACGCCCTTGGCGACGCAGATCGGCGCCGGGTCGCCCTCGCCGGGTTCATACCGCAACGCCACGGAATAGTGGGTCGGGTTGGTGACGATGACGGTGGCCTTCGGCACGTTCTGCATCATCCGCTGACGGCTGCGCTGGTGCCGGATCTGTCTCAGCTTGGCCTTGATGTGCGGATCGCCTTCGGACTGTTTGTAGTCTTCCTTGGTTTCTTCCTTGGTCATCTTCATCCGCTCGGCGAAGCGGTATTTCTGCCAGAGGAAATCGGCCCCGGCGGTAAAGGCCAGGAAGATGAGGGTCGCCATCATCAGGGCGACGGCCAGGTCCCGCGCCATCGGCAGGATCATCGCCGGCGGCATGGCGGCCATGTTCTCCAGCTCGCGCAGGTGGGGCTTCAGCACCATCCAGCAGATGACCCCCACCGCCACGAGCTTGAGCAAGGTCTTGATGAACTGGACCAGGCCGTCCGGGCCGAAGATGCGTTTGAAGCCCTTCATCGGACTGACCTTGGACCAGTCGGGCTTCAGCTTTTCGCCGGTGAAGACCAGTCCGGACTGGGCGACGTTGCCGCCGACGCCGCCGAGGATCGTCGCCAGCATGACCACGCCGAGGAAGGGCGCCATGGCCCACAGCGCGATGCCGCCGATCTCCACCCCCGCGCCTGCGTCCAGCCCGCCGATCATCGTGTGAGGCGCGGCGATGAAGGGCAGCAGCTGCTCCGCCATCGATGTCGCGAACCAGCCGCCGGACATCAGCAGCACGGCGGCCGCGCCGGCCAGAGACAACGCCGCCGCGACGTCGGGCGACTTGGCGACATCGCCCTTTTTTCGGGCTTCCGCGAGTTTTCGCGGGGAGGCCTCTTCTGTCTTCGAGTCGGGATCCGGCGTATCAGCCACCGGCGCCTCCCACGAAGACATTGGCCAGGGCGCGGTAGCGATCGATGAAGATCGTCCCGACCAGGCCGAGGCTGAAAGCGAAGATCGACAGGCCCAGCAGGATGCTGAGCGGCGCGGCGGCGAAATAGACCTGGAAGGCGGGCATGACCCGGCCGACGAGGCCCGAAGCCAGGTTGAAGATCAGGGCGAAGACAAGCAGCGGCGCCGATAGCTGGACGCCGAGCATGAAGGCGTCGCCGATGGTGCGGATGGCCAGGGTGGCGAAGTCTCCGGTCATCAGAGGTCCCGCCGGCCGGATCAATTCATACGATCCCACCAGACCCGCCACGAACAGGTGATGGGTGTTGGTCGCGAAGATCATGGTCGTGCCCAGCAGCATCAGGAAGGCGCTGATGGTCGAGCCCGGCTGAACCTGCATCGGATTGGCGGTCTGGGCGAAGGCCAGCGTGGTCTGCAGCGCCACGATCTCGCCCGCCGTGGCGAGGGCGGTCAGGAAAGACCGCAGCAGCGCGCCGATCATGAGGCCGACGATGACCTCGCGGATGATCCATCCCGCCATGCCGCCCACGGTGGCGGGCAGGCCCGGCAAGGCCCCCGCGATCACCGGCCACAGCGCCAGACTGACGACAAGCGCGAGCGACAGGCGGATGCGCGGCGAGACATAGCTCTCGCCGATCCCCGGCAGCATCAGCAGCACCGCGCCGATCCGCGAAAAAATCAGCGCCCCCTGCCAGACCTGGTCCGATGTCGCCCAGGGTTCCATCCCCTACCCCGTCATCCTCGGGCTTGACCCGAGGATCGGACGCTGCGGCGACCCGGCTTTCAGGGGACGGCCCGCAGACCGGCGCCCCTTCGCCTCTGGATGTGCACCGGATAATCCGATCCTCGGGTCAGGCCCGAGGATGACGATGGCGCAGTGCGTCATCGTCACATGCCGGCGATGCGCGCCGCGATCGTCCGCATGAAACCGCCGAGCAGCGCTCCCATCAGCGGCAGGAACAGCAGCAGGCTGATGAAGATGGCGAGGATTTTCGGCGCATAGATGAGGGTCTGCTCCTGGATCTGGGTCAGGGCCTGGAACAGGCCGATGACCACGCCGACCACCAGCCCGACCAGCAGGACGGGCGTGCACAGCTGAATGGTCAGCCACAGGGCGTCGCGGCCCACATCCATCACTTCCGCGCCGTTCATCGAAATCACACTCCACAGACTACGCTGGCCTGACGGCCGTGGGCCCTCGGGCCGAACCGGGCAGAAAATGCCGGGAGCGTGGTTAACGGGGGGTTAGGATGCGGGGTCACTGGATCAAAGCGGTCTGCGCGGCGTAAAGCAAAACGCATGACCAGACCCCCCGTCTCCCAATCCGACGCCGAAGCGGCCGTGCGCACCCTCATCGAATGGGCCGGAGACAATCCCGATCGGGAGGGTCTGCTGGATACGCCGGCGCGCGTGGCCCGCAGCTATCGGGAGCTGTTCGCCGGCTACGAGGTCGAGCCCCGCGCCTATCTGGAGCGAACTTTCGAGGAGGTCGGCGGCTACAACCAGTTGGTGGTGCTGAAGGACATCCGTTTCGTCAGCTTCTGCGAACACCACATGCTGCCCGTCGTGGGCGTGGCCCATGTCGGCTATCTGCCGACGGACCGGGTGGTCGGCATCTCCAAACTGGCCCGGGTCGTGCGGGGCTACGCCCGCCGGCTTCAGATCCAGGAGAAGATGACGTCGGAAATAGCCACCGCGATCGACGAGGTGCTGCGGCCCCAAGGCGTCGGCGTGGTCATCGAGGCCGAGCACAGCTGCATGACGATGCGCGGCGTCGACGCGCCCGGCGCCAGCCTGACGACCAGCGCGCTGCTCGGCGTGGTGCGCGACGACGCCCGGACGCGGGAAGAGTTCCTGCGGCTGGTGCGGGGGTGACCACGCCTTCAGCCCAGAATCCGCAAGGGGTCCGACCATGGGCCGCCTGATCGAGGAACTCGACTATCGCGTCACCGCCATGGGGCCCCTGATCCTGCGGCGGCGCTGGGTGGCGGCCATAGACACGGACGTCATCGAGGTGATCCTCGGCGACGAGCACCTGATGTCCAGCCTGTTCACGGTCGGCGAGATCGAGCTGTCGCTGCGTGGGCTGGCGGCGGCCCCGGACAGGCCGCTTCGGGTTCTCGTCGGCGGTCTGGGGCTGGGCTATACCGCCCGCGCCGCTCTTGCCGACCCCCGGGTCGTTTCGGTCGAGGTCGTCGACGCCCTGGCGCCGGTGATCGAATGGCATGAGGCTGGACTGGTCCCGCTCGGCGAAAGCCTCGGCCAGGAACCGCGCTGTCATCTGAGGCTCGGCGACTTCTTCGGCTGGTTCGATGCGCGGCGTTCGCCCGAGGATTGCTATGACGTCGTCCTGCTCGACATCGACCATTCACCCCGCAACCTGCTGCATCCCGATCATGCGCGCTTCTATGAAGTCGACGGGCTGCAGCGCCTGCGCGACGGCGTCGCCGAGGGCGGCGTCTTCGCCATGTGGTCCGACGAGGGGCCCGATGCCGACTTCGTCGCCGCGCTTGAGACCGTTTTCGTCAAGGTTCGGGCCGAGGTCGTCGCCTTCGACAATCCCCTGACCGGCGGCGCCTCGACCTGCACCATCTACGTCTGCGACCGGGACTGAAGGCGCGGCCTGGTCCTTGCGGAATTCGCCTCAGAAGAGGTGTTTTCCATGGCCTGGACGGCGATATCGACCCGAAATGAGACACCGCCCATCGTGCGCGGCGGGTGGCTGGACGCCCTGCGTTTCATTGTGGCCGCCCTGATCGTCCTGCATCACTTCCAGGGGGCCGGACCGATCGCGCTGGCCGAGGGCCTCCATCCGGTGTTCGAGCGCGGCGGCTTCCTGCTCACCAACTTCTTCCTGATCGACAGCGGTTATGTGCTGATGCGGGTCTATGGCGGCTCGCTCGCCGGGGGGCGGATGTCCGCGGGCGACTTCTTCGCCAAACGTTTCCTGCGGGTCTGGCCCGCACACATCATCATGGGGCTGAGCCTCGTCGTGCTCGTCGTCGGGGGAACGGCCGTGGGCGTCGGACCCCGGGCGCCGGAATGGTTCGCCTGGGACCAGCTGTGGGCGCAGCTGGGGCTGGTGCAGGCGTTCGGCGTTCCGGGCGGCTATGGCTGGAACGCGCCCAGCTGGTCGATCTCGGCCCTGATCGGCTGCTATCTGGCCTTCCCGTGGATCCTGAAGGGTCTGGTGCGGCTGGGGCCGTGGAGCGTGCTGGCCCTGGGCGTCGGTGGTTATCTGCTCGCCAATCAGCTAACCTGGTCCCTGCTGGGCTATCCGGTCTACCAGATGCCCATGGGCTTCGGCTTCTTCCGCGCCCTGCCGCTGTTCTTCCTCGGCATGGCCCTGGCCTGGTTCGCCCAGAAGGTCTGGATCGCGCCGAAGCTGGCGGGCTGGGCGGGGATCAGCGCGGCGCTGCTGCTGGCCCTCGTGCAGTATTTCGACAAGAACGCCCTGATCTCGCTGGTCTGCATCTCGACCATCATCCTGGCGGCCGGCGCCGTGCCGACCCCGCGCCCGTCGAAATGGGTGGAGAAGGCCGCACAGGTTTCGTTCTCGATGTTCATCACCAATGAAGTCGTGCGGATCGCCTGGTTCGGCGTGGCCAATGTGGCCATCGCGAAATTCGCCCTGCCGGTCGCGGCGCAGTGGGCGCTCTGGGTCGGCGGCGTGGCGGCGGCGTTCGTCTTCGCCTTCGCCTTCCACGCCCTGATCGACACGCCGATCCAGGATCGCATCCGCGCGTGGCTGAAGGGGCGGTCGCGTCCGCGCCCGCTCGTGGCGACGCAGCCGGTGGTGTCGCTGGAGGGCTGAGCCTGCTCGGCCGCTGCAGGCGACCAGGGTGCCGGCGACCTCGACGCGCCCGCCGTCATGACCAGACGCGGCGAAACTTCGATCTTCGTTCGCCAGAGGCCGTGGCGGCCTTCGCCGGATGCGTGGTCACGGATGAATTCGCGATAAGCTTCGCCTAGAGATGAGAAGGTGAACCCCGAACCTCCGCCTGTCGATCCCGCCGCCCTCGCCCGCGCCGCTGACGCCGGCGACGGTGCGGCCGCGCACCGGCTTGCGGTTCTGACGGCCATGGGGCTGGGCGTCGCCCCGGACTGGGATCGCAGCCTGGCGCTTCTGCATCAGGCGGCCCGCCTCGGATTTGTTTCAGCGGAACGGCAACTCGCCCTTCTTGCGGGGGCGGACGGCGCGCCCGTCGACATCGCCGCGTGGCTTTCGGCGCCCGCGCCGCGGGCCTTGATGGAGGCCCCGGCCATCTTCGCCGTCGACGGGTTCCTGCCGGAGCCGGTCTGCGACTGGCTGAAGGAGCGGGGCGTCGGGAAGGCCGAGCCTGCGCTGGTTTATGACCCCCTGACCGGCCAAGGCCTGCGCAACAGCGTGAGGACCAACACCGCCGCGCGTTTCGAGCTGCACGATATGGATGTGGTGCTGGCGGTGGTGCGCGAGCGGATCGCGCGGGCTGCGGGACTGCCGGTCCCGGGCCTCGAGTGGACGCAAGTCCTGCACTATGAAGTCGGCCAAACCTTCGACTGGCATGTCGACTGGCTTGACCCCGCCCTGCCCGGCTATGCCGCAGATCTTGCCGCGCGGGGGCAGAGGATCGCCACCTGTCTGGTGTTTCTCAATGATGATTTCGAGGGCGGCGAGACGGCCTTCGAAGCCGGTGGTCTGCGGCGCCGCGGCCGCAAGGGCGACGCCCTGATGTGGGCCAACACCCTGCCGGACGGATCGATCGACACGCGCACGCGCCATGCCGGACTGCCGCCGACCAAGGGTGAGAAATGGGTGCTGTCGCAGTGGCTGCGGGGTCGGGCGCCGACGGTCTGACCCCGGTCAGATCGGCATCCGCATGATTTCCTGATAGGCGGAGATGACCTGGTCGCGGACCGCCATGACCGTCTCCAGCGACGCTTCCGCCGAGGAGACCGCCGTGACCACGTCGATCAGGCTGCCCTGCCCCTGGACGGCGGCGGTCATCTGGGTCTCGGCGGCCCGGGAGGTCTGGGTCATATCGCCCATGACGCTGGTCAGCATGCCCGCGAAACCGGACGGTTGGACGCCGCCCGCAGGCGCGGTCGGCATCTCCGCGCCCTGGATCGCGGAATAGGCGCGCGCGGCGGCCAAGGGGTTCATGCGTCAGTCCCTATTTCTTCAGCAGGTCGAGGGTGCGGGCGTCCATGGCCCGCGCGGTCTCGATCACATTGAGGTTGGCCTCATAGGCGCGTTGGGCCTCACGCATGTCCATGGCCTCGACCAGGGTGTCGACATTGGGCCGCAGCACATAGCCCTCGGCGTTGGCGGCGGGATGGCTGGGATCGTATTCCGAACGGAAATCGCCCCGGTCCACCCGGACCTCGGCCAGGGTGACGCCGGTGGCGCCGTTGATCTCGCGCGCCTGGAAGACGGCGATCTGGCGGCGGTAGGGCTGGCCGCCGGCCGTCGGGGCGGTCGACTGGGCGTTGGCGATATTCTCCGCGATGATCCGCATGCGCGACTGCTGCGCCTGCAAGGCGCTGGCGGCGACGGCCATCGCCGAATTGCGGGGCGGGATGGGGTCGGGCATGGGCTATTCCTCGATCATCGGCCAGGAGCGCGGGCGGCGGTGCGCAGCATCTGCATGGACTTCTGGTAGAAGCCGATGGCGGCGTCATAGGCCATCCGGCTCTCGGCCATCTTGAGCATCTGTTCCTCGACCACGACCGAATTGCCGTCGAGGGTGGTTTCGGAATCCGGCGCAGCGCGGCTCTCGAAACGCGCGACCTGCCCGGCCGGGGCGATATGCATGGCGCTGGTGCGGACCATGCGGACGCCGCCGCCGCCCGCGGCGAGGGCCCGCGCGAAATCGGTCGGCTGGTTGAGGTCGCGGCTGACGTAACCGGGCGTGTCCGCATTGGCGACATTCTGGGCGATGACGCGCTGGCGCTCGTCCAGCCAGGACAGGCGGCCCTTGATCTGGCTGAGCAGCGGCAGGTCGGTGAAACCCACGGGACATCCCCATCTCGTCACGCAAGACGCGGATCGCCTGCATGAGATGGGCAGAAACTGCCGCCTGCATGGTTAACGCGGAGTTATCTCAATGCGGCGTTAACCATGTCAGGCGAAGTCTGGCGCATGAATTTCCTCGACCTCGCCCGGGCCATCTTCGCCCTCGCCTTCACCCTGGGCATCATCGGCCTGGCGGCCTGGGCGTCGCGCCGATACCTGCCGCAGCTGCTGGCCCGGATCAGCGCCGAACGCGGTGAGCGGCGCATGACGGTGGTCGAGACCCTGGTGCTCGACCCCGCCCGGCGACTGGTGCTGGTGAAAATCGACGACGAGGAGCGGCTGCTGATCCTCGGCGAGGGCCGCGAACTGATCGAGCCCCGCGGCGCGGAGGGGGCGAAGTGAGCCTGAAGGGCGTCTTTGTCCTGCCCACCCGCGCGGAGCTCAAGCGCGCGGCCATGCTGTCGCTGCTCACCACCGGCTTCTGTTTGCTGTGGCCGCTTGTGGCCCTGGCCCAGGACGTGGCGACGGCGGGCGGCCCCGGCGCGGCTATCAATGTCGATCTCGGCACCGGTTCGGGCCTGACCGAGCGGGTCGTTCAACTGGTCGGTCTGATGACCGTCCTGTCGCTGGCGCCGTCGATCGTGATCATGACCACGAGCTTCGTGCGAATCATCGTGGTGCTGTCCCTGCTTCGCACGGCCCTGGGCATGCAGCAGTCGCCGCCCAATGCGGTCCTGGTGTCCCTCGCCCTGTTTCTCAGCGCCATCGTCATGGCTCCGACCTGGCAGGACGCCTATGATTCGGGCATTCGCCCCCTGCTGGACCAGCAGATGGAGCTGCCCCAGGCCTTCGATGCGGCCTCGGAACCGGTGAAGACTTTCATGCTGGGTCAGGTGGATCAGGACGACCTGTCGCTGTTCGTCCGGCTGTCCGATCTGGAGGCCCCTACGGCCGCCGCCGACCTGCCCCTGAGGGTGGTCACTCCGGCCTTCATGATCAGCGAGTTGAAGCGGGCCTTCGAAATCGGATTTCTTCTTTTTGTTCCGTTTCTTGTGATCGATCTGGTGGTCGCCAGCGTGCTCATGTCCATGGGTATGATGATGCTGCCGCCGGTCGTGATTTCCCTGCCCTTCAAGCTCATCTTTTTCGTGCTCGTGGACGGCTGGAGACTGGTCGCCGGAAGCCTGGTCGAGAGCTTCCAGCGAGCGTCCGGAACCGGATAAATCCCCACCCCGTGGGGGTTACAGCGGCGAAGTCGCTTGCCAAGGGAAGCAAAAGCGGCGTCAATCCACCCGTCATCGTCCCTGAATCGGGACGAGCTTTCATCGGGAAACGACCCACATGACCACCCAAGCAGAACTCATCGCCTCCGTCGCCAAGGACGCCGGCGTCAGCCAGGCCGACGCCGGCCGGATGCTCGACGCTCTCGTCAAGAACATCCACAAGTCGCTGACCGGCGGCGGCGACGTTCGCATTTCGAATCTCGGCGTGTTCGACACCGCCGCCCGCGCCGCCCGTGAAGGCCGCAACCCGGCCACCGGCGCGACCATCAAGATCGCCGCCTCGAAGGCCGTACGCTTCCGCGTGTCGAAGCCGCTCAAGGATGCGGTGAACAAGTAGGACCCTCTCCCCTTCGGGAGAGACGATTACAAAGGACGGGCGGGCGCCGCGGGTCGGTTCCCGCCCGTTTTCGTCCTGAGTTCGGTCTTCATGGCCGCAACCCAGCCGGCGAAGGTGTCCGCCGACGCTGCAAGGCCGGCGAAATCGCCGGGCGAGGCGCCGCCGCCCACGCCGTCATCGAGCGCGATCGACAGGGCGGTTTTGGCCCGCGCGCCGGCCACGTAGGGCGTGTAGTTGCGGGACAGGCGGGTCAGCGCCGCGCTGTCGCGTCCCAGTGAGTATCCGACCCCGGCCCGGATCAGCCGGGCCTCCTCGGCGGCCGTCAGGGCGGCGGGATCCCGGAAGCGGTCGCCGAGCAGGCCCTCATACAGGGCGGCGGCCTGACTCCAGTTCTGCTGCTTCCAGAACACCTCGGCGCGAACGCCCCGGGCCTCCGGCGAGCCGTCGGCGCCGAGCACCTCAAGCGCATGGTCGAAACGGCCGAGATCCATCAGCGCGCGCGCCTCCAGCGCCCGGCGCTCGGCGTTCAGGGCGGCCGGCAGGATGGTGGTGCGCGAACTCCAGATCGCCTGCAGGGCCGGCTCCGGCTGACGGTCCATCAGATAGACGGCGGCGAGATCGGTGGCCACCTGGGCCTTGGCGACGCCCTCAAGTCGATTCTCGACCTGGTATTTCAGCAGCTCGGCGGCCTGGTCCAGCAGATCGACATCGACCAGGCGGCGGGACAGGCGGCGGACCATCTCGTCCCCATCCGCTCCGATCGGGGTCAGCTCCCGGAAATCGTAGAACAGGCCCAACGCCTGGACGGGCTGGAGACCGTCAGCGCCGCCTTCGAGAAACAGCATGCGGAAGGCGTTGCCGAGATCGGCCTGGATTTCGGCGGCGCCCTCAAGACGGTTCAGACCGGGGCCGGCCCCCTTCAGGGCGGTCAGAGCTTCGCGATAGAGGCCTTGCGAAAGATACAGCTGGCCCAGCTGGCGAATGACCGCCAGTTCGGTGGCGTCGCCGCGCCAGCGCCAGCGCAGGCCTTCCAGCTCCCTGGCCGCCGCGTCGGCCTTCAGCGTCCCCTTCGCCAGGGACAGGCGGATGACTCCCAGTTTCGCAGGCACGGAGACGGCGTCGAGCGGCGCCCGGCCGACGGCTGTGTAGACGGCCAGGGCGCGGTTCGACTGGCCGTCCAGTTCGAACAATTTGGCCTGCACCAGCCGCGCCGCCAGTTGATCCGCCGCGGGGGCGTCCTGACTGAAACTGTAGGCGAGAAGAGCGCGGGCGGCGTCGAGGTCGCCGGTCTCAAGCGCGGCAAGGGCATGGGCGGCTCCGAACCGGGCGCGCCAGGGCGGAGGGAAGTCGTCGACGGTCGCCGCGCCGCGAGCAAAGGCCTCCCGGGCGGTGGGCCAGTCGCCGCGCGTCGAAGCGATGTAGCCGCGCCAGATGGCCGAGGCGGGGTCTGACGCCACAGCCGCCGAAGCGAAGTCGCCGAGCGCCTCTTCCATGCGGCCGATCGAGGCGCGGGCGGCGCCGCGCAGACCCCGCAGCTCCGGCTCGCCCGCCATATTCGGGGCCTGGGCGACAATACTGTTGAGAACGCCGACGGCCTCATAGCCGAGGCCGGAGCCGACCAGGAAACGGGCGAGAGCGAAACGCGCCTCGGCCGGAGCCCGCGGGTCGTCCCCCGCAGCCATGGATTCAAGCGCGGCTGCGTCCTGCAGCTGGCGATAGCGGGCGGAGAAGCCGGCGTCACCGGCGTCGGCCCAGTCGGCCAGAATCAGCGCCGGGTGCTTCGCGCGACGCGGAGCGCCCGTCTCGCTCGAGGCCGCGTCGAGGGCGGCGGAGGGCGGCGACAGGATCAGGCCGCCCGGCCGGGTGAGGGTGACCAGATCCCCTTCCGCCTGGATGGCGAGATCGCTGGTCGAGGTCTCGACCGCCAGTCCCTGGGCGGTCGGCAACAGGGCGAGATCGACGGTGCGGCGGCGGTCGGCGAAACCCTTGCCGGGCGCGAGCGCGGTCACCGCGGCGAACCGGTCTCCGGCCAGCGGATCCGTCAGCCAGACGGCGCGCGTTGCGCCCGCCATGCGGGCGACAAGCGCCGGCTCTCCGTCATCCTGACGGTCGATGGCGACCCCTTGAACCGCCACGGGCTGGCCGCCGATGGTGATGATCCAGTCGGAGCCCCGGGCGACCGCTGAAACGGCGAGCCCCTCGGGCGCGGCGATGCGGACCGCAACGTGATCGGCGCCCGCGGTCCAGCGCGCGTCAGTGGCGGGGCCCAGTTGTCCGGTCCCGGGCATGCCGAGACGGGCGGGGGTGTCGAACACGACCCAGACAGCCTTGCCGCGACGGAAGACGGCGGCGCCGACAGGCGTCGCCCAGGCGAAGGTCAGGCTGACCTTGGCCGGGGTGGCGACGGCCGCGACGGGCACCGCCTGAACGGCGGCGGCGACGGGTTCGGCCGCCGCCGGCGCCGTCGCGTAAAGATTAAGCCAGATCGCCCCATCGGCCGAACCCGTACGGGCGTCGGCGCCGTCGGCGAGGGTCAGAACCAGTTCGGTGGCGCCGCGAACGGCGCGGGTCTCGACCTTCTCGACGCCCCGCGGCGGGTTGACCTTCAGTCGCGATACGTCGGGGGCGGCGGTCGAGCCGATGCGGACGACGACGTCGCGGCCGTCGCGCCGCACCTGCGACCGGGCGCCGATGACGCCGGCGAACTCAATGCGGGTGAATTCCGTGTTGGATCCGATGCGAATCGAGACCGGATCCAGCGCAGCTTCGGATTCCTGGGCCATGGGCGCCAAGGGGGCGAACAGGACCGCCCCCGCCGCGGCGGCGGCCACGGAGGTCTTGAGAATGCGCTTGCTGGCGGAGACCCCGGACATACGCGCGCACCCTCGCGCGACCCGCCTTTCAACGCGGTTAACGGATGGTGACCGCCCGCTGCAGCATCCGGAGCGCGACCCGCAGACATTCGATCCGGCACGGGCCGCGGCCCACGTCGCCGAAGTGATGCTCCTCATGCGCGGTGGGGGCGCCGCGGGCGGCGACGGCGAAATGCACCAGACCGGGTTCGTCCTCAGGTCCGGCCTTGCCGGCGAAACCCGTGACGGCCACCGCCGCCCCCGCCCCCGACGCCCGCAGAGCGCCCTCGGCCATGGCCCGCGCCACGGGTTCGGACACGGCGCCGTTCTGCTGGATCAGCCGCCGCGGCACCTCCAGTTCCTCGGCCTTCGCCTCCTCGGTATAGACGACATAGCCGCGCTCGAAGACATGCGAGCGTCCTTCGACATCGGTGAGGACCGAGGCGACCAGGCCGCCGGTGCAGCTCTCTGCTGTAACCAGGGTGACGCCGGAGTCCTCGGCGGCGGTCAGCACCGCCTCGATGAGGGCTTCAATATCGTCCGGCAGCGCCGGGCTGAGCGTTTCCGTCATGGGGCTGCAACGGCCCGGCCCGCGAGCGCGTTCCCGCGACAACAGGGCGCGTTGCGACCGGGCCGTCCGGGGCCGACACGCGGTGACCTCCTGTCAGGATTTACGTTGTGACCGAGCCCCGGTACCCGCCCCTCTCCACCCTTTCGACCGGGCTTCGCTGCCGTTGCCCGCGCTGCGGCAAGGGACCCTTGCTCAGAGGCTTTCTGACGATCCGCGACTCGTGCCCCGCCTGCGGCCTCGACTACAGTTTCGCCGAGCCGGCCGACGGTCCGGCCTTCTTCGGCATGAGCGTGGTCGGAATCATCGGCATGGCCCTGTTCATGTGGTTCGAGTTCGCCATCCATCCGCCGATCTGGGTGCATGCGGTGGTGACGATGCCGCTGCTGGTCCTGGGCTGTCTCGGGGTTCTGAGGCCGCTGAAGGGCTGGCTCGTGTCCGAACAGTTCATTCACAAGGCGGCGCCGCCCGTGTTCGAGAGCAACGGCAAGCATGGCGATGGCTCGAAATGGCGCTAAGCCCCGTTTGACTTCCGCGCCGATGACGCGCCCCCTCCTCCGTGCCCGGGAGGGGCGCGGCCATGCAAATCGAACGTATTCTGTCCGGACTGCTGGTGCTCGTGCCGGTCGTGATCCTGATGATGGCGGCGATGATGATCATCAGGCGCAAGCGCTAGGCGCCCGATCCGCGCCTGGACGGCGCTGGCCCACAGCCTGGGGCAGGGTTCCTTGGTCCGTGCCCGGATCGGCCTCCGGCCTGCTGCATGACATGCCTAATGAAGTATTTATGTTAATGCCGCAGAAATCATACCTGTGCGCTGAACCTTAAGTGGTGAGCACTACAGTCTCCATAACGTAGAAACGTGGAGATCGATGATGTCTCGGACCAAAGTATTGCTCAGCGGCGTAGTAATCGCAGCATTGTCCTTCCCCGCCCAGGCGGATACCGGCATAGGGCGGAGCGCCAGCACGACCATCCGACTGCATGCGGTGGTTCCTGTGCTCTGTCGCGTCCAGCTCGACGCGACGCCCGGCCTCCCCGATGAGGAGGGCATCGTTCAACTCGGCCACGCAGACGAGTTCTGCAACGCCCCTCGCGGATATCGCGTGGTGGTCCAGCATTCGCCGGATCTGGAAGGCGCCGCGCTGATCAGCGGCGGTGTCCGGATCCCGCTGTCGCCGTCGGGCGAGACGGTGTTGACCGACTCATTCCATCCGGATCTGCGGCGCGTCACCCTGGCCGCGGATCTCGGCGACAACCCCGAGGAGTTCCGCTCGCTCGGCGTACGGATCGAAGCGAAAGCCTAGTTCGCCGGCTCCAGGGTCAGCAGCAGGGTATCGGTATAAGGACCGGCCCTGTTGCCCTGGACGTCCTGCACGGCGACCGCGAGCGGGAACTGGCGACCGACGAGGCCGGCCCGCGGCATTGTAACCGCCGCGTCGCCGCCCACCCGGATCGCCTGGCCGTCGAGGGTTGCGTCGTAGAGAATTCGGTCGGAAGCCGTCTCGCCGGTAGCGCCCTCGCGCAGCAGGAAGCCGCCATTCAGGCTTCTGGCCGTTACGCGATAGGGACCGGTGCTGCGCACGGACACCTGAAGGGTGCGGGCCAGCGAGGTGAAGTCGAAGAAGTCGATCTCGCCGTGGACGGAAGCGCCGGCGACGCTGGCGCTGAGCACATTGGGCACCGCCACAGAGACGCCGACGACCGCGACGGCCTCAAAGGGAGCCGTGACGCCCTCGCTGTCGCACCAGTAGCGAACGGTGAACTGCTCGCGATAGACGCCGGAGCGCAGATCCGAGCGCAGATCGGTGAGACGCAGCATCATCTGCCGCTGGCTCGCGACCTCGTCCTGATCGAGCACCACCATGCCGGAGTTCATCAGTGCATAGGCCTGGTTGCGCAGGCCGCCGACGTCCCGGCTGGAATCATTGCTCTGCCAGGCCACAATCGGACCGTCGGACACGCCGACGCGCGACCGGATCGCGGAATCCTCGTCGAGGATCTGGTAGCGGAGCTGGATGGGCTGGTTGTCCACCGTGGCGCGGCGGAAGATGAGCGTGAACGGCTGGGCCAGCTCCGCGGAGCCGGTTGCGTCCATCGGGTCGAGCCGAACTTCGGGCACGACGACCGGATCGATGGTCGCGCATTGAGCCCAGGCGGACGGGGCGGCGAGAACCGAGGCGGCGAAGACCGTAGCCTTGAGTGCGCGTTTCATCTTGTTCTCCTACTCTACCGGCCGCAGGTCGCCCACGCGGGCCATACCGTCGTCCGCATCCGGAACTGTCAGCTCATAGACCCGTGGCGGCTGACCGATCAGTTCGATACGCCAGCGGCCTGGCCGCAATCCACTCATCCCGAACACGCCCTGACGGTTCGTGAACACCTCGACGCGACGGCCGCCGTCGACCTCGACGGCCTCGCCGGCCAGGAAGGTCACGGGTTCGCCGTTGCGATCCAGAAGACGGCCGATAGCGGTCATCGTGTAGTCAGAGCCGACCGTCACCACATAGCCGGCGCGGTAAGGCGCGAGCACGCGCAGGGCGCCGGTGCCGATGTCGAAGCCGCCCTCAGCGAACGGGGCGTCGTAGGTCACCGTGCGGGGTGAGTAGGAACTGACCTGTCCGTACAGCGCCGGCCCGAGCAGGCCGGACCGCCCGTAGTAGCCGTCGGGTGTCGATTCGACCTCGACGATGGTATCGCGCGCACCGGCGTACGGCGCGACGATGACGAAGCCGTCGTTGATCGGCCGGCCAATGGCGATGCGTCCGCCGGCGAAGGCGATGGACGTCGCGGCGCGCATCGAGGTCCGCTGGTCGGATATGTCGTTCAGATCGACGTCATAGGCCGTGGTGTGGGCAAGGCCGAGCTCCGCCCGGTTGGCGGCGTAGGCGGCGGCCCCGTTGAAGCCATAGCTGTCCTGGCCGGCTTCAAGCGAGCCCGCGGCGCTCCAGGCGCCGGTGCCCTGGCCGCCCGAGGTCTGGTAGCCGAACCGGGCGCGCTCGTTGGCGGTGTCGTACTCGGCCCGGGCCGAGCTGGTGGCGCCGAAGCGGCGCACCAAGCTGACGCGGAGACCCGTGCCCTCGGCGAAGCCGCCGTCCGTCCAGCTGGCGTCCAGCACCACGTTCATGGTGTCGGTCAGACGGTGGCCGTAGGTGGCCCGGATCGTGCGTTCGTCCTCGAAGCCGTCGCGCGCCATGGCGTAGCGCGCCTGGATCCCGGCGAAGGAGGACTCGCCGAACGAGCGGCTGTAGGAGACCGCCGCGTTGACGGAATACCGGTTGTCCGGGGACAACTGCGTCGGGGCGCCGAAATAGCGGCTTCTCGCCTCGATCGAGGCCTGCAGGGCGGCGCCGCCGCCGGCGTCCTGGAGCAGGCGTTCGTAGGAGACGTTCACGGCCCAGCCGCCGCCCACGGTCTCCAGATCGCTGAAGGCCACGTCGCCGCCGAAGGTGCCGAGCGGCGTGCCCCACACGCCCTCGGCGCCGACCAGCCAGCCGTTCTCGACGTATTGGAAATTACTGCCGGCGGTCAGGGCTTCGGTCAGGCCGCGGCGGTAGAAGCCGGAGGCGACCGGTTCGCTGGTGTATTCGATGTCGCCGCCCAGGGTGTCGGTCTCGACGCCGAGGTAGAAGCCGTATTCGGACAGGCCCGGCGCCAGCTGGGTGCGATCGACAAAGACGGAGAAGGACAGCAGCTCGGTGCGGCCGGCGGCGTCCACGACCACCAGGTCGACGTCGTTCGAGCCCTGCACGAACGGGAAGTCGCTGACGTCATAGGTGCCCGGCTGCAGGCGCAGGGTGCGGACCACCCGACCGTTGACGAGGGCTTCCACCGTCGCCTCGCGGTCGAGGGTGAAGGACCGGCCGCCGCGCGGGGCGATGTTCCGCTGCGGGTCGAGCAGGCCGTACACCCGCTCGACGCTGAGGCCGGCCATGTCGCGCACGCCCTGGAAGCCGCGCGACTGGGGCAGCAGGTCGCCCGCGACCCAGCGGTTCAGGTTGGTCACATCGTCATAGACCAGGCGCGTTCCTTCGCGCCGCGGATCGCTGTCGGTGTTCCAGGAGAATTCGTTCTCGACGACGAAATTGTTCAGGCGGGCCGCGCCGTCCATGAAGAAGGTCGGATCCGTCAGGCCCTCGTCGGTCCCGACGTGGACGAAGTCGGCGTTCATCCGCACATTCATATAGGCGGAGAACGGCTCCGGAGCGGCGAAGTCGCCGTAGCTTTCGCGGTCCAGATTGGCCAGGCCGATCGACTGCCGTCCTCGAGCGCTGATCGGCACCTGGATGTTCAGTTCGAGCAGGGCCGGGTCGAAGGTCAGGGAATAGCCCAGCTCCTGGAAGCGGGCTGTGGAGACGAAGACGCCGGGCTGCGAGACAGACTCGAGCGCCGCGAGCGCCGTGGGATCCAGGAACCGCCGCAGCTGCTCGACGATCTGCCAGCCGGCGACGTCGATGCTGTCGTCGGCGTTGATCTTCAGTTCGACGTCGCCGAGGAAGGCGCCGTTTTCCTTGAGCGGCGCCACGATCTGCATGACCCGGCCGGTCGGGTTCAGCCGCGCCTGCGGGACCGCGATGGCCTGGGGCGCGTCCTGCACCGGCATGCCGGCCGCGAAGGCGGGGCTGGCCACAGCTGCGAAGAAGAGCTGGCAGACCCCGGCTTTAAGATATTTCGTCCCCCCCGGTCGCATCAACGTCGTCCGCGTGGGGCCGTATAGGTGACTTCCAGCTGGCCGCCGGCCGATTCCAGTTCGATGGCGGTGACGAATTTGCGCGTCGTCTCCGGCCCGATCAGGCCGTAGCCGATGTTCTGCTGGATATCATTGGTGGCCATGGAGCGGCGCAGGGTCTCGCGGCCCGAGGCGTCCACGTGGCGGATCGAGAGCGAACCCTGGCTGAGGTAGCCGTAGTTGCGCGAGGCGTTGTTGACGGTGAACGAAACGACGGGCTTGCCATCGCCGTTGGTGACGATCTCGGAGCCGGTAATGGTCAGCTGGGGATCGCCGGCGACCATCGAGGCGACGTTCACCATCACCTGGAAATTGTAGAGGATCTGGATGGCCGACTGGCCTTCGGGCAGTTCGACCGGCTGCTGGGCGACTTCGGCGTAGAAGTGGCGGCTGCGCTCGCCGTCGGGCGCGCCGACGTACTGCATGCGGAACACCTGGGTGCCGCCGGGGGGGATGATGGCCTGGGGCGGGAAGGCGATGACGTCGTCGGTCACGCGATCCGAGGCGCGCACCGTATCGGGGCCGAAGTCGGTCTCGACGACGCGGATCTCGACCGGAAGCGGATTGGGTCCGTTGTTCTCGACGCGGATCGGCGCGCTGGACTCGCGGCCCACCATGCGCAGGTCGACGGCGACCGGCTGAACGGTCATCGCGCCAACGACGCCCGCACAGAGCAGGGTGACCGCGGCGCCGACGCCTACGAGCCAGGAACGGCTGACCTTGCGCATTATTCTCTCCAACCGCCCGAGGCGAAAATCTCTACTGTGGCCGGCCAGAAGGCCGCCCGGAGTCGTGCGAAATCGGCTGACGGCGAATCCGTCAGCCGATCCGCGGTCTTGATTAGCCGATCGGCGTCAGGGTCACCGTGATGACGTCCTGATAGGCGCCGGCCAGCATCGGCTGGGACGGGATGTTCGGGGCGTTGCGCTGCAGGCCCATGCGGATGTCGAACGTCCGGTTTCCGGGGGGCGGCGCGCCATTGGCGATGGTGTAGGTCGCCTGGGCGCTCTGGCCCGCGGTGGTGGGGAAGAAGTTCTCAACCGCCCGGCTGGAGCCGCCGAAGGGGCTGCCGCCCTGGCTCCAGTAGGCATCGTACCGCATTGTGCGGCGGTTGGCGAAGCCGGCCACCGGCGCGGCGGCGGACACCAGTCCGCCGTTCTGGCTGGTCAGGACGATGGTGTGGGCGGTGTTGCAGAAGCTCGTGCCGCGGATGCGGATGGCGACGTCCGCCTGGCCGCTGCCGTTGCTCATGCCGTTGGCGTCCGTCACCAGGTTCGACGGGATGTTCCAGGTGTTGGATCCCGACGTGAAGTTGCCGCCCGGCAGGTTGTTGTTCGAAACATACTGCCAGGTGTTGGGCAGGTGGCATTCCGCTTCAGCGGTGCCGGTCATGTTGACGGTTTCCTGCGCCGAGACGGCGCCGGCGGCGGTGAGAGCGAGCGCTCCCAGGGCCAGGCTTGCGATGAGTTTCATGGTGGTTCCCCCAAAAGGATGCTTGGCGCTGCGGTATGAAGAATGCGTGTGCATGGCGGTCTCCCTAGCCGGCTGCGGCGAGTTCAAGGATGAGTTGATCGGAATAGGACCCCGCGACCAGCGGTGCGCCGCCTGCGGGGATTTCGATGGTGACCGTGACCGAACCGGTCGCAGCGTCGCCGGACGAGATGGTCGCCGCTGGATCACCGCTCTGATAGGTCTCAGAACCGGATCCCCAGGAGAGGACGACCGAATAGGGCAGAAGGGCGCGGAACGGGCCGCCGGCGGGCGCCCCCTCGGCGTTGAGGAGACCGCCGTTCGAGCTGATCAGGCTAACCGTGTGGGCCTGGTTGCAGGCGGCGGGCACGTTCAGGATGACCGTGGCGCCTTCCGAAACACCGTCGTCGCCCACCAGTTGGGTGATGACGATGTCGGCCGAGCCGGGCGCGGAGGCGGTCACCGAGGCGTTGTCGGCGCTGGGCGACAGCGGCGCCTGCATCAGACAGCCCGCCGGGGCCTGGCCCTGGAAAGTCATCTGCTGGGGCGCCGTCTGGGCTTGCACGGCGCCGGCCGTCAGGGCCAGCAGCGAGGCGGCCGCGAGAATGTGAGCGAGACGGGTCATTGTGATTCCACCGTCACGGTGACGACGTCGGAGTAGCTGCCCGACAGGAGAGGCGCGCCCTGGCCGGCGTTGGTCGATCCGGCGTCGATGCTGAAGTCCAGCTCGACGTCGCCGGTATTGGGACGGCCGATCAGCATTTCCCACTCGACCGCCTGACGCGTGTTGGCCGTGGCCAGCAGATCGCGCGTCTCGTCGGCCCAGGTCAGACCCATGCGGTAAGGCACCGCATTGGCGAAGCCGGTGGCGAAGCCGGTGACTTCGGTTCGCCACAGGCCGGCGTTTTCACTGGCCACAATCAGACGGTGCGGACTGTTGCACATGGCGTTGAGCGTCAGGCTGAGGCCCGCGGCGCGGGTGGTGAGCGTCGAGGGATCCGTCAATTCGGCGACCACGAAGACCGCGCCCGTCGGATTGACGAAATTCTCGACCGCGCCGGTCCCCAGCTCCGCAGCCCCCAGGATGCACTGGTCCTCTGCGACGCCGACCAGCGTCACCGTGGAAATCTCCTGGGCCGACGCGGGCAGGGCAAGGCCCAGCGCGCCGATCAGGAGGACCAGGGTCCTGTGGGAATGGGAGGGGGTCATGACGCGACTGTTTCCGTTACGGTTCAGGGGTTAACCGTGAGGCCGATGACGATGGTGGCGGAATAGGCGCCGGCCTCGAGGAAGACGGAGTTTTCGACAGTTCCGGCGGCGTCCAGGGTGGCCAGCGACGAGACTTCGAGACCGAGCGGATCAGCGGCGCGGGCCTCGGAGGCCGCGGCCGTCTTGGCCGAGTCGCCGACGATGGGGCGATCGGTCAGGTCGGTCGGGCCCCAGCCGGTCAGGGCGGCGGTGTAGGTGATCAGGCGAGCGAAGCCGGGCGGGGTCGAATAGGCCGGCGCGTTCACCAGCGCCAGCGGCGAAGCGTTGATCGAGATCACGCTGGGCGCATTGCACCAGGCGATCGGGATTTCCGTATTGGCGCTGATGGCGGCGCTGATCAGCGCAGCCGTCAGCTTGCCGTCCGGGCCGGTCAGGTCGCCGAGATTCATCTCGGAGACGTCCGGATCGCCGAGGACGCAGGCCTTGACGACGTCACCCGACAGGTTGACGACGCTCGACTGGGTGGTCTGGGCCTGGGCCGCGAGCGGCGCGGCCAGCAGGGCGGCGGTGGTTATGGCGAAGGCGATGCGTTTCATGGGACTGACTCCTGTCGCCGGTTCAGTTGAAGTTGACATTGAGGACGACCGAGCCCGCGTAGTCGCCGGCCACCGGACGCAGGTCACCCTGGGTGTCCGGAGCCGAGACCGAGACGATCAGTTCGCCGGTACGGGCGGTCGTGCTCGAATAAGAGGTGGCGGCCGCAGCGGTGCTGTTGTTCGTCGCCAGGACGGCGCCGCCCCAGGAGAGCGAGGCCAGATAGTCGACCTGGCCCGTGAACGAGCTGCTGTCGCTGATGACCTGAGCCGGGCTGAGCAGCAGCGGGTTGGCGTCGAGCGTGATCGTCGCCGGGCCGTTGCAGTAGTAGGTGGCCAGGTTGGTGTCGCTGTCGCCCGAGAAGCTGGTCACGACATGGCCGACGCCGTCGACCAGTTCACCCAGCGCCAGCGGCGTCGGGGCGAGACCGGTCAGGGCCTGGCAGAATTTCGGCACGCTGGAGTTGATGGTGATGCTGTCGCTGTCCTGGGCGGCGGCGGCGGACGCCGTCATGCTCAGGCCCAACGCCAGGGCGCAGATGATCTTGGTTTTCACGGCCTTCTCCTCGAGTGCCCCGCTTGCGGGATTCGGATGGGTGACTGGGGACGGGGTCATGAACGGACCTCGACCTCGATGACGATATTGTCCTGATAGGCGCCCAGGCGCGGCGCGCCGTCGTCCTGGCCGTCCCAACGCAGATGGATCTCGCCCGACTGGCGGATGGCGATGGCGTCGCCCGACGACCAGCCGCCCTTGGGACCGGCCGAGCCGAAGGCGCAGCCCCCGGCGGCCTCGGGCGCCAGTTCGGCGGAGGCGCACCAGCCCAGGTTCTGACGACCCTGGTCGGTGCCGAGCTCGACGCCCAGGCGGTAGTCGGCCATCGGGGCGACGCCGTACAGCGGCTGGACAGCGGCCATGCCGCCGTTGGCGGACTTGACCCGCAGAATGAAGGGGGTGTTGCAGTCGATGCCGAAGGTCCCCGAGACCTCGCCAGCGTCGTTCAGCTTGATGCTGCCCAGCTGGGTGGGCGGAACGACTTCGCAGCGCGCGGAAACCTGGCCGCGCAGATCGATGCGAAGTTCTGTCGGCGCGCCCAGCGGGGCGTCGGCCGAGGAGTAGCCGGCGCCCAGGGCGGCGGCGTTGAACGGTTCCGCCACGGCCGCGCCCGTCCAGGCAAGCCCGGCGGATGCGACAAGCGCTCCGGTCAGCTTGGCGAGGGACAGGGTCATGGTCATCAAGGCTCCGTTCGGAAAAATTGAAAGTTCGGGATCGGCGCGGACGGGCGAACCCGCCCGCGCCTGTTCCGTAGGGGTCGCTTAGTTGGCGGTGGCGGTCAGCGTGATCGAACCGGCGTAGGTGCCGGCGACCGGGCGCTTGTTGTTGCCGCCCGAACCCGTCTGCGGCAGGATTTCGACGACCATGCCCGAATACTGGCCCAGGCCGGTTTCGAAGGCGCCGTTGGTGTTGCCAGCGGCCGAGGCGTTGGCGCCGGCGGTCTGGACGACGCCGCCCGGGGTGTTGTTGTTCCAGTAGACGCTCGTGTTGGTCGTGACCTTCACGTCGAAGCTGTTGGCGAACGAGCCCGAGTCGGCCGGGGCGGCGCCGGGAGCGGCGAACGGGGTGACCGTGAGCGAAACGTTGGCGGCGGTGTTGCACCACATGTTGCCGAAGCTGCGGTTGCCCGAAACGTAGCCGTTGAACTGGCCTTCAGCGTCGGTCATCGCGATGCCGGAGATGTCGCCTTGAGCCCACAGGGGGTTGGCGGCGGCGCCGGAGATGTGGTTGCCGGTGCCGCAGAGCTTGGCGGCGGTGCCGCCCAGGTTCACGGTCGACGAAGCGGATTGGGCGAAGGCGGGAGCGGCCAGCAGCGACAGGGCGGTGGCGGCGATCAGAGCGGTTTTCATAGGGTAGTCTCCAAAGTTGCGGCCCGAAGACCGCCAGGTTGATGACCGGCGAACCGGCCTTTCGATGCAGACCCGATGGGGTCGAGTGGAACGGCCCCAAAGGACGGCCGAAGTCGTTTTGCGAGCTTGCCCCCCGATGGGACGCACACGCGCTGTTGCCGAGGCGCAAGCCTGGGATAACCCTTGATTGTCTATGGAGTGGCGGTGACCGCCCTCCCCCCCGGACCGGAAACGTTTAACGCTTCCTTAACTTCAAGTTATGCGAGGGCCCCATCGCTTGCGTCCCCAGTTTTGGGTAGCGCTGTTCTTTTCAACTGGCGGGGGATGTAGCGTGATTAATTTACCCGCTCCTGAGGGGCAGGAACCTTGATAAACCGCTGATATTCAACAGTTAACCACGAAAAAATAAAAAGTTTCCGGCAAGCTTCAGCGTAGCCGGAACGGGCTCAGACGAGCGAAGAGCTCTTCGCGGCCGCCAATGCCAAGCTTGTTGTAGATGCGCCGGATGTGGGTGCGCACGGTCTCGATGCCGACCCCCAGATCGCGGGCGATGGGCTCTGCGCCGGCCCCATCCATCAACTTTTGCGCGACACGGACCTCTGCACTGGTCAATCCGAGCACCGGACCGAAGTTCGCCCACAGATATTCGACCGGACCCTCGGCCATGTGGAAGGTGAGCCCGCGCAGATCCTTGCCCGGGATATCCTCGCGCAGCACGATCAGCATCGAGGCGTCGCCCTTGGAGATCCAGGTGCCGAGATCGAGGCCGTTCTTCTCGATGAAGGCGCGAAGGGCGGAGTCCTGGCCGGAATCCACGCAGGTGAGCTTTTCGGCGCGAAGATGGAAATGCACGCGCTCGGCCATCATGGCGGCCCCGGCCTCGTTGCACCAGACGACCGAGGCGTCCGGCTTGACCAGCACCGCCGGCAGCCGGCTGCTGCGGCACCAGGCCATCACATGGGTGACGGCGTGCTCGCGGGGCGACGTCCGCCGTTCCGGAACGGGCGCGGCAAGGCCTTGCTCGCTCATCGGGCCACCCGGCCGTCTGAGTCATTATAATGTATGGGGGACGTCACGGGCCCGCAGGCCGCCGTGAATCCCGCCCCTGCCGTCCGCATCTGCCGCCCAGCCCCCGAAAACATGCTTAACCATTCACTAAGGCAGAGCTCTTCGCCCACGCGGCCCCAATTCTGGGTATGCGACGAACAACTCCTGCTCACGGCGCGCCCCGGGTCCGGGGGAGGGCGACAGCGCCGGGCGCCGCGCCGGACCGCAGGTCCGCCTCTACCAGCGGCTATACCCGTTCGCCCGGCGCCGACAACCGAAAGTGAACGCGAATCCGCCACCCATGGCTGAGAGCCGCCGGAGACGCGCGGCCGCCCGCTGCCGGGCGGCCACCGGTGTCATCGTGCGGATGGAGAGGAGATGGCGACCCCGGAGGGACTCGAACCCCCGACCTCTGCTTTAGGAAAGCCTTGCTCTATCCGGCTGAGCTACGGGGTCACGCGGGTTCTGCCTAGCGTCTGGCGGGGCGGCGGGGAAGCGCCTGCGCACCGGGACGGGCCCGATTTTTGAGCGCGGCGGAGCCGGCGTCCTGCGCCGGGCGTTTCGGATTGTGGTTAATCCGTCTTAAGATACAATATCTTGTAGGGAACAAACCCCGAATCGCGCCGTGTCTGTGATTCGGTCCTGATTCGTTTCGCCCCTGTTCCGCCGGATCGCGCCGCCGCGTTTACGTCCGCAGCAATCTTCACGGCGCCGCTTGAGGAACCGGGCGGCAGCCGCCACCTTTTCAGCATCATGAGCGACCGCGGCACAGGCCAGGCCCCCTCGCGCGTCGTCGCGGTGCTGGGCCCCACCAATACCGGCAAGACCCATCTGGCGGTCGAGCGGATGCTGGGCCACGCCTCGGGCATGATCGGCCTGCCGCTGCGGCTGCTGGCGCGCGAGATCTACGACCGGATCGTCAGGCGGCGCGGGGCGGCGGCCGTGGCGCTGGTGACCGGCGAGGAAAAGATCGTCCCGCCCCGAGCCCACTATTTCGTCTGCACCGTCGAGGCCATGCCGCTGGAGCGGCAGGTCGAATTCCTGGCCATCGACGAGATCCAGCTGGTCGCCGATCCGGAGCGGGGCCACGTCTTCACCCAGAGGCTGCTGCACGCCCGCGGCCGGTTCGAGACCATGTTCCTGGGCGCCGGAACCATGGCGCCGCTGATCCGCTCGCTGGTCGCCGATGTCGAGATCGTGTCGCGCGAGCGGCTGTCGACCCTCAGCTACGCCGGCTCGAAGAAGCTGACCCGCCTGCCCGCCCGCAGCGCCATCGTCGCCTTCTCGACGGACCAGGTCTACGCCATCGCCGAGCTGATCCGCCGCCAGAGGGGCGGGGCGGCCGTGGTCATGGGCTCGCTCAGCCCCCGCACCCGCAACGCCCAGGTGGAGCTGTTCCAGTCGGGCGAGGTCGATTTCCTCGTCGCCACCGACGCGATCGGCATGGGACTGAACATGGAGGTCGACCATGTCGCCTTCGCGGGCCTGCGCAAATTCGACGGCCGCCGCACCCGCTGGCTGCACGCCCATGAGATCGGCCAGATCGCCGGACGGGCCGGACGCCATCTGCGCGACGGCACCTTCGGAGTCACCGGCGAGGCGACGGAGCTGGATCAGGACCTGGTCGAACAGGTGGTCGAGCATCGCTTCGACCCGGTCGAGGGAGCCGAGTGGCGCAACGCCCGGCTGGATTTCGACACCTTGCCCGACCTGTTGCGGTCCCTGACCGTCACGCCGGGCGTGCGGGGCCTGAACCTGACCGAGCCGGCGCTGGACGAGACGCTGCTGCGCCGCCTGATCAAGGACGAGGAGGTGGCCCGCGTCGGCCGTTCGCGCGGCGCCATCATGCGCCTGTGGGAGGCCTGCCAGCTGCCGGACTTCCAGAAGACCACCTTGGACGAGCACGGGCGGCTGGCCAGGGACATCTTCCAGGCCCTCACCGGCAAGCGCGGCCGACTGACCGCCGACTGGTTCGCGCCGCGCTTCGCCGAACTGGACCGCGACGACGGCCAGATCGACCAGCTGTCGGCGCGCCTCAGCGGCGTGCGCACGCTCAGCTACATCGCCAACCGGCCCGACTGGCTGGACCAGCCGCAAGGCTGGCGCGACAGGACTAAGGCGCTGGAGGAGCGGCTCAGCGACGTCCTGCATGAACGGCTGACCGCCCGCTTCGTCGACCGGCGCACCACCGCCCTGATGCGCGCCCTGAACGTCACCGAGGACGCGGTCGCCGAGGTCGAGGCCGACGGCGCCGTGATCGTGGAGGGCCATGCCGTCGGCCGGTTGCAGGGCGTCGACTTCCAGATCGACAAGGGGTCCAGCGCCCTCGAGGACCGGGCCCTGCGCCACGCCGCGCGGCAGGCGGTGACGCCCGAGATCGCCCGCCGCCTCGGCCGCCTGGCCGCCGACGAGGACGCGGCCTTCGCCGTCACGCCGGACGGGGCGGTGCTGTGGCGGGGAATGGCGGCGGGCAAGGTCACGGGCGGCGACTGGTTCGCCCCCCGGGTCCGCCTGCTGGGGGAACTGGGCCCCCCTGCGGCGCGGGAGAGGGCCCAGCGGCGGCTGGAAGCCTGGCTGGCCGCAGAAGCGGGCCGCGCCCTGAAGCCGCTGGCGCGCCTGAAGGCCGCCGTCGAGGCCGGATCCCTGAAGGGCCTGCCGCGCGGCCTCGCCTTTCGCCTGATCGAGGCCGGGGGCGTCATCGACCGGCGCAGCGTAGAGCGCGATCTGGCGGCCCTCAGTCAGGTGGAGCGGCGTACGCTGCGGACCTTCGCCGTGCGCATGGGCGCGCATTCCGTCTGGCTGCCCGGCGTGCTCAAACCCCGCGCCCGCACCCTCGCCCAGGCCATGGTTTCGGGCGAAGGGTTCCGACCCGGGCCGGACGCCCTGACCGCCCTGCCCGAACCGCCGCCGTCGCCGCGCCTGCTTTCGGCCTTCGGCCTGCGCGCGGTCGGCAAGGTCGCCGCCGGGGTGGAGACGCTGGAGGCGCTCGCCGAGCGGCAGGCGGCGGCGAAAGGCGTGCTGACCGACGTCGATCTGGCCGCCCTGGGCGTGTCCCTCGGCGAGGCCAGGGCGCTGACGGCGGCGCTGAAGGCCGTCCGGGCGCAGAAGCCGGGCCGGGAGGCCCGACCCAAGGCCGTCAGGGACTCTCCGTTCGCGGCCCTTTCCGTCCTGACCGCGCCGCCCGCCGCCGCCCGGACGAAACGTCGGCGATCGCGCCGCGCGCGCGGGGCCCCATCCGGATGACGGAAAGCGCCTGTCGCATCGACGTCTGGCTGTGGCGCGCCCGCTTCGCGAAGACCCGCTCGCTCGCCTCGGCCATGGTCGAACGGGGCGCGGTGCGGCTGACCCACAACGGCGTCCAGACCCGGCTCGACAAGCCGAGCCGCTCCGTGCACGTCGGCGACGCCCTGGTCTTCGCCATGGCCGGTCGACTGGTCGAGCTCACGGTCCTGAAGACGGGCGAGCGCCGCGGGCCCGCGGAGGAAGCCCGCGCGCTCTATTCCGTCGTGGCGCCTGATCCGTCTACTGACGGATGAACTCGCCCTCGATATGCAGGCTCACCTCGTCGCCGAGCATCGGCAAGGCGTAGTTGATCCCGAAGTCCGACCGCTTGATGGTCGCCTCTCCATCAAATCCGGCGCGGTAGGCCCCGCCCATGGACGGGCCGGCCTGGTTGAAGCGGACCGTCATGGTCACCGGCCGGGTCACGCCGCGAAGGGTCAGGTCGCCCTGCACCGTGGCCCGGTCCGGCGAAGACGGATCAACCGTCACCGAGCGGGAGACATAGGTGGCCACCGGATGGTTGGCCGTGTCGAAGAAGTCGGCCGTCTGCAGGTGAGCGTCCAGACCGTCGGAGTTGGAATCCACCTCGGCGAGCGGGATGGCGGCGGTCAGGGTCGCGGCCGAGGGATTGGCAGGATCGAGGGTGAGGTCGGCGTCGACGTTCACGAACTGCCCCTTGTAGGTCGAAAAGCCCAGGTGATTGACGGACCAGGTGATCTTGCCGTGAGCGGCGTCGAGCGCATAGGCGCCGGCCTGCACCTCCGCCGGCGTCCGGGTCAGGGCCGACTGGGCCACCACCCCGCCTCCGGCCAGCAGGCTCAGGGCGACGGCGGCGATGGTCGTTCGGGCAACAAGACGCATTCAGGAGTTCCTTCTGTCGGGCGATCTGCAATCGCGATTGATACAGATAAGGTCTGCCGCCGTCGTAGCAAGCCCCGGCTGCGTCACGTCCGCCCACCGAGTTGACAGTTGGAGCCGCGGGGGTCATCTGCGCAGCCCGTCTCTCAAAATGCGCGACCGTTCCCGCCCCATGACCTACATCGTCACCGACGCCTGCGTGAAATGTAAGTTCATGGACTGCGTCGAGGTGTGCCCGGTGGACTGCTTCTACGAGGGCGAAAACTTCCTCGTCATCGCCCCGGACGAATGCATCGACTGCGGCGTCTGTGAACCGGAATGCCCGGTCGACGCCATCAAGCCCGACACCGAGGACGAGCCCGACGGCAAATGGCTGATGGTCAACGCCGAATACGCCAAGGTCTGGCCCAACATCACGGTAAAGGGCGCGCCGCCGGCCGACGCCCAGGCGTTCGAACGCGAAACCGGCAAGTTCGAGAAATATTTCTCGGAGAAGCCCGGCAAGGGGTCCTGAGCCGCCGATCCGCTGCCGGGGCCGGGCGCCCGGCGTCCCGGGTCGGGATTTCCGGTCCAGCGCGCAGGGACGCCGTGACATTTTGAAATTCCGCAATTTTGTGATAGGTTCCTGTCATTGGGTCGGGCGGTAAGCGAATTTCTCGCGCCGCCCGCGTTTGCGACAGAACTCCGCCCACGAAGGCGGAGTCGGCCAGAGGTTTGGTGATCCGTTTCTGCAGTTGAAACCTGAATTCGCCGCACCGCCGACGGGAAGCCGTCTTCGGAGCGCGCACAGGTGTCTTCTGTGCATGCGCCTCGCCTTCCCTGCGCCGGGAAAGGAATGACATGACGAACAAGAGCGGACTGGAATTCAAGGTTGGCGACGCGGTCGTCTATCCGGCGCACGGCGTCGGCAAGGTCGCGGCGGTTGAGGTCCAGGAAGTCGCGGGCATGTCGCTGGAAGTCTATGTGGTCACCTTCGATCACGAGAAGATGACCCTGCGGGTGCCGACCAAGAAGGCGAAGACGGCCGGCCTGCGCTCGCTGGCCGCCGACGACGTGGTGAGCAAGGCGCTGACGACCCTCAAGGGCCGCGCCCGGATCAAGCGCACCATGTGGTCGCGCCGGGCCCAGGAATACGAAGCCAAGATCAACTCGGGCGACCTGGTCTCCATCGCCGAGGTCGTCCGCGACCTGCACCGCGCCGACAGCCAGCCGGAACAGTCCTATTCGGAGCGTCAGCTCTATGAATCGGCGCTGGACCGCATGGCCCGCGAGGTCGCCGCCGCCAACCGCATCGACAAGGACGCCGCCGTCCAGCTGCTGTCCAAGTCGCTCAGCGCCAAGAAGGCCGTCATCGCCGCCGCTGAAGCCGCCGAAGAAGCGGCCGAAGAGGCCGAGGCCGCCTGATATCGAGGCGCACGACTGAATAACGAAAGGCCCGGGAGCGATCCCGGGCCTTTTGCTTTGGCCCGGACGGCGCCGACCCACCCGTAGCCCCGGCGGGCCATCGCCTGGTCGCCGTCAAGGGAAGGCGTCGGGTTGTCGGGTCCTGAACACAGGAACATTCCCCGATCCGGCAGGATTGTATTTCCGCAAGGAGGTCCGGATCAACCATGCCCAAACACGCGCCTGTCGGTCCCGCCTGCGTTCTGGGAATCGCCCTGAGCGGCTTTTTCGACGGCATTCTCCTGCACCAGATTCTGCAGTGGCATCACCTCCTCAGCCTCGTGCCGGGCGAGACCATTCAGCGGCTGACCACCCAGATCCTCGCCGACGGACTGTTCCATATTCTGATGTACATCATCGCCCTGGCCGGAGGCGTCTGGCTGTGGCGACAGAGAGCCGGGCTGGCCGCCGCCGGAGGCTCCCGGCGGCTGCTGGCCGGGCTGCTGGCCGGTTTTGGAGCCTGGAATGTCATCGACGTCGTGCTCTTCCACTGGGTTCTGGAAATCCATCACATCCGGCTCGACACGCCCCAACCGGTGGCCTGGGACGCTGGCTGGCTGGTTGTCCTGGGCCTTGTCCCCCTGATGTTGGCGGGCCTTTTGCTCAGGACGCGCGTCGGCGGCCCGGGGGGCGACGGCCGGGGAGCCATGGCGGCGACGATGTCAGCCGTCGCCCTGCTCGGCGCCTGGGCGTTGCGTCCCGCAGTCGTCGCAGACGAGACGCTTGCGGTTTTCGCGCCCGACGCCGAGCCGGCCCAGGTGATGGCCGCGGTGGCGGCGGTCGACGGCCAGCTGGTGAGGGTGATCGGGGAAGGGTCGATCGTGGTCCTGCGTCTGCCTGACTCCGCCCGACCCTGGACGCTCTACCGGCACGGCGCCTGGCTGGTCAGCGGGACGACGCCCGCCGGATGTCTGAACTGGGCCGGGACCGGAGGAATCACAGGAAGGGAACAACGCGTATGAGCCGCCTGTTGCAGGAGAAGGACGACCAGTGGCGCGGCCGGCGCCCGAACGGCGCAACGCCCGTCTTTGACCCCGGCCTGTCGCCGCTCGGCACCGATGACGAAGCCGGAGGCGCGCCCGCAAGGGCCGGAACATCCTCCGATCATGGCGCAAGACAGGCGCCGCTGCCCACGTCGCCGGACCGCAACGCTCCGGGCCTGAGACTTTCACCCACGGTTTGGTACGCCGTCGCGCTGGCGCTCGTACTGCTGCTGTTGGCAGCGGGCTGGTTGTCGTTCCGGCCCCAATAGCCGGAAACCGGAGCCTCACCGGGGCTCGCCGCGAAATCAGGCTCGGGATCGCTCCCGGGCCTCCTGCCGTTCAGGCCCCCGGACCGGTTCCGGAAACGCTTTCCAGATATGCGATCAGATCGGCGATCTCGGTTGTCTGGAGCTCGAAGGCGGGCATGGCGGGGTGGGCCGTGACCAATCCCTCCGCAAAGGCTTCCTGCAGATCCCGAACGGGATACAGCACCCCCATGGAACGGAATGGCGGAGCAGCCGCCATGGGGCTGTCGCCCGATCGTTCCACGGCATGGCACCCTGCACATTTCTGTCGCACCAGCACCGCGCCGCGATCGGCGGCGCCCATGATGACAGCATCGGTTCCGGTCTGGCGGACGGCCTCGCCGGCGCAGCCGCCGACGGTCAGGACCGACATCATGATCAGCAATCGTCCAGTCATCGCTCCACCTTCAGGAAGGGCCGTCGCACAGACGACCTGTCCCGGCGTACCACGCAACCGCCTCCGCTGCCTTGATTCATAGCAATGTGAGACGGGACGTGGTCCGGTACGCCTTTGTCATCAGACCTCCCTGAACGAGAGCCATGCGATGAGCCAGTTCCACCATATACGCCTTGAGCTCGCCCGTGAGCCCGGCCGCCCGGCGGGCGAACCATCGGAGGGCTATGACATCGTCGCGCCGCTGGACGGCGACGGCCGGCTGGACGGCGACGCCCTGCGGGGCGAGCCCGAGCGATGCTACGTCCGGCGGTTCTCGCGCGACGAGACCCTTTCCAAAGGACGGCTGCGCCAGGGACCGGGCGGGCGATGGCTTGTGGACATGGAAGACGGCGACGCGGGCGACGCCGTCGGCTTTCGCTTCGGCGAGGAACGGTTCGTGACCGGCGAGTACGTCAGTCTGTCGCTGCCCTCAGGCGAACAGCACACCTATGTGGTGGCGCGGGTGGGCGAAGTCTGACGTCAGAAATACTCCGCCCCCGCCGGGCACTGCGCCGACAGCCGGCGGGCGGTGATCGTGGCGGGAATATAGGGACTCCAGACGCCCGCGGCGCGGATCGAGGCGCCGCCGCGGAAGCTGAACTGCTCGGGCTGGTATGTCCCGTTCAGCCGCACGCGCACGCGCCGGCCGCTGCGGCTGGTGCAGTTGCCCTCGAAACGGGCGTTGCCGTTTCCGACCTGACGCACCGGATAGGTGCACTGATAGTGGCGCGTCGACAGGCCGCCGAAGAAGCGGTTGATTTCGCTGGGCCGGACGCATTTGGTCTCGGTGTCCCGCTGGCCCAGGGCGCTGGTGGTGTACTCCCAATAGCCGGCCAGCACGGGCGGAGCGGCTGACTGGGCCGGGGCCGCAGGTCCGGCGAACGGGGCGCTTGCAGGCGCGGACAGCAAGACGGCGCCGGCGAGGACGGGAACGACACGGATCAGGGCGGCGGACTTCATGGCATGGACCTTCGACGGCGGAGCTTCACCGCATGAATAGAAGCGATATATGGCCGGATTTGAACGGCGGCTGAACGGCTTTCGGCCCGTCGCAAGCCTTGACGGGACGCAGTGTCTTCCACTATACGGCCCCCTCTCGCGCGGGGACCCCATCCTCGCGCGCCTCTGTTTCATGCGTCCGCAGCGTTTCGCGGGCCGCACCTGCCCAAGGATAGTCAGATGTCGCGTCGCTGCGAACTCACCGGTATCGGCCCCATGGTCGGCCACAGCGTGAGCCACTCGAACGTCAAGACCAAGCGCCGCTTCCTGCCGTCGCTGAAGACGGTCAA
>Ga0164290_1001224_pt1 | contig 45575 bp, 46 predicted proteins | sample Micstemetagenome_FD_108782 | JGI IMG/M metagenome (GOLD analysis project Ga0164290, IMG submission 108782) | Contaminated culture microbial community from soil near Moab, Utah, USA - Microcoleus steenstrupii SON62 (Illumina Assembly) | ecosystem: Environmental > Terrestrial > Soil > Soil crust...
GAAACGGGCATCCGTGGGCGACTGTCTCGCCAAACATGTGTTCGTTGATGTCCGCATGGGCATCGATATGGATCAGTGCGACCGGTCCATGTTTTTCCTTCATCGCCCGCAGGATCGGCCAGGTCAGCGTGTGGTCACCCCCCAGCGTCAGCGGGATCACCCCTGCCGCCAGCACTCCGCGATAGTAGTCGGTGATGATGTCGACCGTTTTCTTCAGGTCAAAGGTATTGATCGGCACATCACCCAGATCGGCCACCTGAAGATGGTCAAAGGGCGCGGCACCCGTCGCCATGTTGTAGGGGCGCAGCATTCGGCTTTCGTCCCGGATCTGCCGTGGTCCCAGCCGTGTGCCCGACCGGTTCGACGTGCCGTGATCCATCGGAATCCCGATGAATCCGACATCCAGCCCTTCGGGCGACGTTGCTGCGGGCAGCCGCATCATCGTGGCGGGCCCGCCGAACCGCGCCATCTCGTTCCCGCCCAGCGGTTGGTTGAACGTCTTCATGCCGTTTCCTTCGTCTTCAGCCAGTCACCGATGATCTGCCGGTGCCGCTCTCGCCCATAGCTCGGGAAATGCCCGCCATGCACCACCCGCACCGGCAGATCGTAAAGCCGAACCATGCTGCGGTGATAATCCGCGGCATTGGCGTGATAGGTGTCCTCGATCAGCTCGCCATCATAGACGATATCGCCTGAAAACAGGATGCCACTCGCGGCCTCCCACAGGGCGATTCCGCCTGGCGAATGGCCGGGAGTGTGGATCACCTCGAACTGCCGATCCCCCAGATCGACCACATCTCCATCCCACAAGAGCCGCGTTGCCGGGGCCGACCGCACCGCATAGGTGGCCGACTGGTATGGAATAGGGGGCATTCCGGTGAAGATGTCATCCGTCACATAGGGATCGGCCAGCACTGCCGCCCGCGTCGGATTTCGCATCATCTCCGCCTCTGCCCCATGGCACAGACGGCAGTCGAATTCGTGATGGCAGCCGATATGGTCGAAATGCGTATGGCTCGCCACCGCCTGCAACGGCCTCTCCGTCACCACCGGCACCCAGTCGCGCAGGGACACCACGCCCATGCCGCTGTCCACCAGCATGTCGCCATCCCGCCCCCGCACATGCCAGACATTGCAGCGATAGAATTCCCGGATATGCGGCTCGTCGATCCAGGTGACGCCATCGCCCACCGTTCGTGTGCGCCACCAATCCCCCGGCCCGATCCGCGCCATCATGACTCCAGCACCGTGAAATCCTCCGCCCCCAGATCCAGCAACGCCCCCGGCGCCACCATTGCCCCCTGTGGCAGATGCACCACCAGACGCAGCCCCGGCGCGGCCACCGGTGCCACATGCGCCCGCAGATGCGTGCCGAAGAACACCGTCTCCACCACCCGGCAAGGGCCAAGCCGCAACTGACCCCCCTCTGAAATCGCCTCCGGCCTGATGCACAGAACCCCATCCGGCAGGTCCATCGGGCCAAGGGCCGACAGCCCGCCTGCCATCGGCACCTTGTTCACCTCGCCCATGAACCCTGCCGAAAACAGGCTCTTCGGGCGCAGATAGACCTCCTGCGGCGGTCCTTGATCCGCGATTCGCCCCCCGTTCATCACCACGATCCGGTCGGCAATCGCCATCGCCTCTTCCTGGTCATGCGTCACATGGACAAAGGTCGTCCCCACACGCCGCTGGATCGCCTTCAACTCGTCCTGCATGGCCCGCCGCAGCTTCAGGTCCAGTGCCCCGAGTGGCTCATCCAGCAGCAGAACATCCGGCTCCACCGCCAGGGCCCGCGCCAGCGCCACCCGCTGCCGCTGCCCGCCGCTCAGTTCATGCGGCCGCCGCGTCTCGCGCCCCTCTAGCCCCACAAGCGCCAACATCTCCTCTGCCTTCGCCTTCCGCGTGGCGTTGGAAACCCCCCGCATCCGCAGGCCGAAGCCCACATTCTCGGCCAGCGTCATATGGGGAAACAGCGCGTAATCCTGAAACACCGTCGTCGTCGGCCGATCCTTCGGCGCGACACCCGCCATGTCCCGCCCGCCGATCAGCACGCTGCCCGATGTCGGCTCGGCGAACCCGCCGATGATGTTCAAAAGCGTCGTCTTGCCACATCCCGACGGCCCCAGCAGCACCACGAATTCCCCAGCAGCGATCTCCAGATCCACGGCATCCAGCGCCAGCGCCGGCCCATAGCGCTGCGTCACCCCCCGGATCGATACCCCCGCCGTCATTTCAACCTCCGGAACACGAAAACCTCCAGCAGCACGACCAGCGTGACGGAAACCAGAAAGACCAGCGACCCCACGGCATTCGTCGCAGGCGAAATCCCCGACCGCAGCATCGACCAAATCTCAACGGGAAGGGTCACGTCGAACCGCGTCAGCAGGAAGGCGATGATGAACTCATCCCAACTGAACGTCACCGACAGAAAGAAGGCCGCCGCCAACGGCGCCGCCAGCATCGGCGCCGAAACCAGCAGCAGCACCTTCCATTCCGGCGCGCCAAGGTCCCTCGCCGCACGCTCTGCGTTTTTCTGGTGATCTCCCATGGCCGCATAGGTGATCGCGAAACACAGGGGCAGGTTTATCACCACATGCCCAACACCCGCCGTCCACAGCGACAGCCGCACCCCGGTTTGATTGAACAGCGTCAGCAGACCCAGCGCGATGATCAAGTAACTTACCGTCATCGGCGCGATCAGAACGCCCCGCATCAGCACCGATCCCGGCAAGCGCACGCGCGCCAGCGAATGGGCCGCCAGAAACCCCAGGATCAGCGCGATGAGTGACGAAATCGCCGCCACCAGCGCCGAATTTGCCAGCGCCGCCATCAAGTCCCTTTCACCCAGAACCTGCCCATACCATTTGAAGGTAAAGCCTTGGAAGGGCGGCACCGGCAAGCGACCATCCTGAAAAGAGAACGCCACCAGCACCACCACCGGCAGAAAGACGAAGGCATAGGCGATGGCCAGATAGGCCCAGGACAGCGCGCGCATTGCTACACCCGATCCAGGCGCAACCAGCGGCTACTGGCGAAATAGGCCAGCGTCACCACTGCCATCAGGATCACCGACAGGGCCGAAGCCAGCGGGAAGTTTCCGCTCCTCCCCAATTGCAGCATGATCAGTTGAGGCAGTGTCAGCTCTGCATTCCCGCCCAGGATCTGCGGCGTGATGTAATCCCCGATGCAGAGCACGAAGGTCAGGAAGGCCCCCGTCACCACCCCGGGCAGCGTCAGCGGCAGGATCACATGCCGGAAGGTCTGCCACCGCCCCGCCCCCAGATCCGCCGCCGCCCGCGCATAGTTTGGCGACAGCTGGATCAGGTTGGCATAGATCGTCAGCGTCAGCAGCATCACGAAGAAATGGACAAATCCGATGACGGTCGCCGCCCGCGTCGCCACGATTTCGATCGGCTCCGCGATCATCCCCGCCCAGAGCAGCGCCTTGTTCACCACCCCGTTCTGTCCGAGCACCAGTAGCCACGCGTAGGACCGAACAACATAGGACGTCCAGAACGGCAACACCGCCAACAGCAGCGCCAGCCGTTGCCACCGCACGGGCACCTGGAAGGCGATGGTTGCGGCCAAGGGGTAGGCCAACACCACCGAAACCGCCGTCACCACAACCGTGATCTCAAGGCTGTTGAGCAGCGCCTTCAGCATCGTCCAATCGGTGAAGATGCGGATATAGTTGCCGGGATCAAAGCCCTGCACCACCTCGCGCCCTTCCATATGGGCAAAGGACAAGGCAACCATCGCCGCGAAGGGCAGCAGGAAGAAGGCCATTGTCCAAAGCAGGGCCGGGGCCACAAGGCCCCAGCCCAACCTCCGCTCTGCCGCCGCGAGGGTCACGACGTCACTGGTTCAGCATCTCGGTCCACATGTCCTGCATGGCCGTGTCAGTTGCCGCATCCGGGATCGGGTAAAGCTGCGCGCGTTTCAGATAATCCGTCTGTTCGTTCCAGCGCAGGACAGCCCTTTCCTCCATGCTCAGGGCGTCACCCGTCTTGGCATTCGCAGGCATCCCCCAGTAGCAGGAACTGGTGGCAAGATTGGCCTGACCTTCAGGCGACACGATGTATTTCACGAATTCCAACGCCATGTCCGGTTGTGTCGATCCCGCGACAACACCGATGGACTGCGCCCAGCGCAGGCCACCCTGCTTGGGGATCGTCCAGTCAAGATTCGGATTGTCCGCCGTCAGGACTGCGGTCAGCCATTCACCACCGCCAACAACGATATCGACCTCGCCCGTTGCCAACGCGGTCTGCGCTGAAACCACGTCGGAAACCTGTTTTGAGGCCGCGCGAAGCTTGAACAGAGGCTCTTTCAGGCTCGGCAGCGTCTCGGCCGTAATGTCTGCCGTGTTCACGCCCTGGCCAAGCGCGACCAGACCGATCACGGGAAGGTAGTAGTCATAGATCCCGATCCGTCCGTCATACTTTCCCGAGGTAAGGGCCGCCATGTCCTCCATGTCTGCCGGGTCTACCTTGGTCTTGTCGAACGAGATGGTGTTGTAGCCGAATTTTTCGGTTACGGCGTAAGTCTTGCCGTCGATGACGTTGTTCTCGGCCATGACCAGTTCCGGGAAGAAGTCCTGGGTGGGCAGATCTTCGGCGGGCAGTTCGGCAAGGAAGCCACCCTCGACGGCACGACCGACATCGACGGCATCGATCACAAGCACGTCCCAGTCGCCCGGCTGCGACTGTTCAAGGATCGCAAGGCCTGCCGCAGTCCCCTCATATTCCTTCAGGTTCACCTTCACGCCAAACCTTTCCTCGAACGGAGCAACCAGTTCGGGGTCTGTGTGGTCGCACCAGACAAGCGCGTTCAGTTCCTGCGAGAAAGATGGGCTGGCAACCGCCAGAAGGGCCAGAGCGGTAAGGGGAAGGGTGACATTACGGGTCATTCTCATCTCCATGTCGGGGTTTCGCGGTGCCTCTTGCGGGCGCGTCGAGAAAAGAATTGAGTTCGTTCAATTTTGAAGTCAATGTCAAAATTCGGGCGAAATGTGAACGAATACCATGGCAGGACTGCGCGAAAGACAGAAGGCAGACCGGACCAGCCGCATCCTGGATGCAGCGACCCGGCTTTTCCGGGAAACCGGTTATGGGGCGGTGCGGATCGAAGACATCGCGCAGGCTGCCGAAGTCTCGGTCGGGACGCTGTATAACTATTTCACCAACAAGGGTGATCTTTTGCTGGCCATCGTCCTGATGGAGGTGGAAGAGGTTCTGGCAGCGGGCAAGGCCGTCGTCGACAACCCGCCACGAAATGTGGCAGAGGCCTTCGCCACGCTGATCGGCATCTATTTCGACCATTCCCTGCACTACCTCTCGAAAGAGATGTGGCGAACCGCGATGGCAATTTCGATCGAGGCACCGGCAACGCCTTTCTCAGTGCGATATACCGAACTCGATGCCCTTCTTTCGCGGCAGGTTTGCGATCTGGTTCGGCGTATGCAGGTTCTCGGCTTCGCCCGGGCCGGGGTGGATGCGGAAGCAGTCGGTCAGCTTGTGTTCAACAACCTGAACCAGATGTTCACCGAATTCGTGAAGCAAGAGGACATGCCCATCGAGATCCTGCACGCCCGCACAGCAAGGCAGAACGCGCCCGTCGCGGCCTTCCTGACCGGACAGGGCGCGGGTGCCTAGAACATCGCCTTCATCCGCCGGACATGGGCAGGCTCCGCGGCCAGGGCATCTGCGGCAAGCGACAACGCACCCTCAAGCACATCGTCGGCAAGGCTGTCCACGAGTCCCCAGTCAAGCGCTTCGCTCGCCCCGACCCGTCGCCCGGCAAGGATGATCTGCCGCGCGCGGCCAGGGCCGACAAGGCCTTGCAGGCGGATCGGATCAGATGGCTGCGGCAGGTATCCGCGTTTCATGACAGGATAGAAGAACTGCGCCCCCGGCACGGAAACCCGCAAGTCGCAGGCAAGCACCATGCCGAAGGCGCCCCCGGCCAGAGTGCCGTTCAGCGCCGCTATCGTCAGGCCGGGATAGCCGGCAATCCGGTTGGACAGGTCCTCCCATTCCGAGGCCAGACCAAGGCCCTGCGCCATGCCATCCAGATCGGCCCCGGCGGAAAAGACCTTTCCGGTCCCGGTCACGATCAGGACAGGAACATCATCCTTTTCAGCCCGCCCGACTTCCGCGATCAGCGCTGCCAGCATCGGTTGCGTCAAGGCATTGGCCTTTTCCGCCCTGTCCAGAACCAGAAGCCGTGCAGCGCCACGGTCCTCGACCCGGATCATTGGATCACCCCCACCGCACGACGCACGGCCTCGTCCCGTAGCGAAACGTCACGCCCCAGCCATGGATCGGCAGCAGACCCACACATCCAGACCAGCGCACGTGCGGGCCATTCGGCAGGAATATGGTCTTCCCAAGACAGCGCGCTGACAGGGTTGATACCGGAGGCCTTGATCTTCACCTGCATCTCCGTCGCCACCGTTCCGGGAGAAAGACCCAGCACGCGGATGCCGTTCCCGCCCTCTTCCAGATGCGCGGCCTGCGTCAGCATCAGGGCCCCGGCCTTTGACGCGCAATAGGCGCTCCACCCTTCCAGGGCCTTTGTGGCGGCGCCACTCGAAACGGTGATGATGGTCCCACCGCCTTGCGCCCGCATGGCAGGGATCACCGCCTTCATCCCGTGAAAGACGCCCTTGAGGTTGATGTCCTGCGTGCGTCCCCAATCCTGCGGATCGGCGTCGGCCAGACGTGCGATCGGTTCGATCACGCCGGCATTGTTGATCAGCACGTCGATCCGTCCGAACCGTGACATCGTGGCATCAACGGCGCGCTGCATCGAAAGCCAGTCCGAAACATCACATTCCAGCCCGATCGCGCCTGCGCCGATCTGCTCCGCGAGGTCGGCCACCGCCTTGCCGGATCGTGCAAGCAGCACCACATTCGCCCCCGCGGCAGCAAAGGCATGGGCGGCGGCCGCGCCAATTCCCCGACTGGCTCCGGAAATTACGACGGTCTTTCCCTGCATTCCTGAATTCCTTCATCTTGCCGCAGTTTCCCCTGAAGGTCTTTACCCATTGCCGCAGGCCTAGGGAATCCCTTGACCCTGCCGCAATGGGGGAGGATGCTCCACCGCAACTGATTGATCGCATGAGAACGAGGTTCATTATGTCTATTCGCACGCTGGCGGGGTCTACCGCAGTTGCCCTTGCATGCGCGGCACCCGCTTTTGCCGACGTGACACCGGAACAGGTTTGGGAGAACTGGCTCGCCTTCTCGCAAAGCAGCGGCCAGACCGTCACCACCGAAAGCGTGGAACGTGATGGCGACACTCTGGTTGTCACCGGAATGAAGATGACCATCGCGCAGGAAGGTGTGACCGGGGACGGCAGCATCGATGAGTTGCGCTTCAAGGATCAGGGCGATGGAACGGTGTCCGTGTCCATGTCGGAAACCTATCCCATAAATCTGACCATCGCCCCCGTGGAAGAAGGTGAGGGGCCGACCTCCCTTACCATCGAGGTGCGCCAGCCCGGAATCGCGATCATCGCCAGCGGCGATGAGGCAGAGACAGCCTATGACTTCACCGGGCCCGAGATCACCGTTGCGCTGACCAGCATCGAAGGTGTCGAGGCCGAAGCGGTCGATCTGACGGCCGAGGTGAAACTGGCCACTGTCACGGGCAAATACATCATCGTTCCCGGCGAGAATGACTCTTCGGCGCTGAACTCCAGCTTTGCCGCCGAGTCGCTGACCATGACGATGAACGGCAGCAACCCTGACCCCACGCCCGGCGAAGGCGAGGATGCGCCTTCCGCGCTGAAGTTTACCATGAACATGGCGGATGTTGCCGGCACCACGAATGGCAACTTCATTTCGGCTGCAGCGATGGCCGACATGGCGGCGGCGCTCAAGGCAGGCTTTACCTCCGACGGGACGATCACCACGGGTGCAACGACCTATGACATGGAAGTCACCGAAGCGACGGGCCTGACCAAGATCACCGGGAAATCGGCCACGAATTCCATCGGTTTCGCGATGGATGCGACCAAGCTGTCCTATTCCGGTGGGGCGACCGGGGCAGAACTTTCGATGTCCGGCCCTGAAATCCCGTTCCCGCAGGTCAACTTGGCCTATGCCGAAGCGGCCTTCAGCTTTCTGATGCCCGTCGGCAAGACCGAGGCCCCGTCCGATTTCGCCCTGCTGACCAAGATCGTTGATCTGACCATCTCGGATGAAATCTGGGGGATGTTCGATCCGACCGCGCAGCTTCCGCGCGATCCGGCGACGGTGGTCATCGATGCGAAGGGGACGGCGACCCTGACCACCGATCTGATGGATCCCGCCGCGATGGAGGCACTGGGCGACCAGCCTCCGGGAGAGTTGAACTCGCTCGACATCACCGAAGTCCGCGCCAAGATCGCGGGGGCGGAACTGACCGGGAATGGCGCGCTGACCTTCGACAATACCGATCTGGTCACCTATGGCGGAATGCCCGCCCCTACGGGCAAGATCGACCTGAAACTGGTGGGTGGCAACACCCTGATGGACAAGCTGGTTGCGATGGGCCTGCTGCCGGAAGATCAGGTGATGGGCTTCCGCATGATGCTGTCGATGTTCGCGAATGCCACGGGCGAAGATGAACTTTCCTCGACCCTGGAATTCAAGGATGGCGGTTTCTTCGCCAACGGCCAGCAACTGCAGTAAGCGGACTGTTCCAGAAACGGGCCCCTGCATCTTGTGCGGGGGCCTTTTCCATGCGTGCCGCTTGCGCCCGATGGGGCATCGGACTACCTCGAAGGCGCAGACTGGAAGGAACCGCCATGACCGTATCGCTCGACACCCTGACCGCTCGGCTCCTCGACGCTGCGAAGAAGGCCGGGGCCGAGGCGGCGGATGCTCTGGCCGTTCGCGGTGCGTCACAAACCATCGACCTGCGGCTGGGTGCCCTGGAACAGGCAGAACGCGCCGAAGGGACCGAGATCGGGCTGCGCGTTCTCTTTGGCGGCAAACAGGCCCGCGTTTCGGCAGCCGACATATCGGACCGGACCATTACCGCCCTGGCCGAGCGCGCGGTGGCCATGGCGCGCGAGGCGCCAGAGGATCCGCATGCCGGACTGGCCGACCCGTCACAGATCGCCCGCAGCTGGGACGCGGCAGCGCTCGACCTGGCCGATCCGTCCCCTGAACCCGACGCCGCCGCGTTGGAGGCGGATTGCCGCCATGTCGAAGCGGCAGCCATGGCCATCGCTGGCATCACGCAGGTTGAAGCAACGGCAGGCTATTCTGCACGCGAAATGCATCTGGCAGCCAGCAACGGCTTTGCCGGTGGTTATGCCCGGACCTCGCGCTCTCTGACGGCTGTGGCCTTCACAGGGCAGGGCACCGGGATGGAGCGGGACTGGGCCGGAGAATCACGCACCTATCAGGCGGATCTTCCCGCCGCCGACGGAATCGGCGCACTCGCGGCAGAGCGGGCCCTGGCGCGGGTCGGCGCGGTAAAGCCCGTGACGGGAAGCTACCCTGTGCTTTTTGACGAACGGGTCGCAGCCTCGCTTATCAGCCATCTTCTGTCAGCGGTGAACGGTGCTGCAATCGCGCGCGGCGCCAGCTGGCTGCGCGATGCCCTGGGGCAACAGGTGCTTCCTGCGGGCCTGTCGGTGATCGAAGACCCCCGTCGTCCGCGCATCGGCTCGTCCCGCCCCTTTGATGGTGAGGGGCTCGTGACACGCCGACGCGCCATTGTGGAAGATGGCATCCTGACAGGCTGGACGCTTGATCTTGCCACGGCGCGCAAGTTGGGGATGGAAAGCACGGCGAATGCGGCGCGGGGAACCTCTTCCCCGCCGTCGCCCGCCACCTCCAACATCGACCTGACCCCCGGCAAGGTATCGCGGGAAGATCTGATCCGCGACATGGGAACAGGCCTGCTGGTGACCTCGATGATCGGATCCACGATCAACCCGACAACGGGTGATTACTCGCGTGGTGCTGCGGGTTTCTGGGTGGAGCGCGGCGTGATCTCCCATCCCGTCAACGAATGCACCATCGCAGGGAACCTGCGGGACATGCTGCTTCGGCTGGTCCCTGCCAATGATGCGAGGGCGCACCTGTCGACGCGCGTTCCATCTTGCCTGATTGACGGGCTGACCATTGCCGGTGCCTGAGGATGACCTGTCCCTCCTGATCCGCGCGGCGCAGGAGGCCGGGCGGATCGCCCTGCGCTTCTGGAAGCGGAACCCAAAGGTATGGGACAAGGGTGACGAGGGCCCGGTGACCGAGGCTGACCATGCCGTGAATGACGCGTTGGAAAAGACCCTGCGCGGGGCGCGTCCAGATCATGGATGGCTGTCGGAGGAAACGCCGGACGGACCCGATCGCCTGACGCGCGACTCCGTGTTCATCCTTGATCCCATCGATGGGACCCGGGCCTTTATCGCGGGTGAGGACAGTTTCAGCCATTCCATTGCCATCGCCCGAAACGGGAAGGTGGTGTCCGGGGTCGTCTTCCTTCCCGCGCTGGACCGGATGTTCGCGGCCCGGCTTGATGGTCCTGCCACGCTGAATGGCGCGGTGATTTCGGCAAGTGCGATATCAGGTCTCGAAGGGGCAACCTTGCTTACGCCCGCGGCAAACCTGAAACCCGAACTTTGGCGCGGTGGCGTGCCAGAGGTGAAGCGCGCCTTCCGCGCATCGGTCGCCTATCGGTTGGCCCTTGTGGGCGAAGGTCGCTTCGACGGAATGCTCAGTTTCCGCCAGGGCTGGGAGTGGGATATCGCGGCGGGGAGTCTGATCGCCAGCCGTGCCGGGGCGACCGTGACAGACCGGCATGGGGCCGAGTTGCAGTTCAACACGGCGGTGGCCAAGTCCGATGGCCTGATCGCGGCGGCACCCGGCCTTCACGCGGCGCTGCTGGCCCGTCTGGCCTGACAGTCGGGTCTTGATCCGGCCCCACCTTCGGTAGGGCCGGATTGAAACTCTTCACTTCTTCTTCGGCGGAACAAAGCGCTTGGAGGTATCGCGCGCGTCCAACTTCGGTGCCGCCGGCTTGGCGCGGGCCATCGGTTTTCCTGCGGGTTTGCCGAATGGTTTGCCCGAAGGCTTGCCACCGGATTTCGCTTCGGACTTTCCTCGGAAGGGCCGCTGCTCGGATCCCTCGGCCGTGCGCGGCTTGTAGGCGGGCTTGCCTTCACCTTTCGGCTTCCAGCCTTCGGATGTGGCGCCTTCGCGGCGCGGCTTGGCTGCCGCCCAGTCACCTTTGGGCTTGTCACCTTGCGATGCCGACGCGTGCGACTTGTAGCCCGAGGCCCGCCCTGCCGGACGCTCGGTCTCGGCACGGCCCTCCGACGCGTGGCTCTTGTATCCGCCCGCACGTACCGCCGTCCCGCCATGGGACTTGAAGCCTGCCGATTTCGGCGCGCCTTCCGCCTTCCAGCGCGGCTTGCGATCTGTGGCATCTGCGCCTTCGCGCGGCGCATAGGGTTTGCGCTCGGCATCGGCGCGCGGCGCATAAGGCTTGCGGTCGCCTTCGGCACGGGCAGCATAGGGTTTGCGTTCGCCATCCGCCCGGGGGGCATAGGGCTTTCTGGGCGCATCCTCACGCGGTGCATAAGGCTTTTTCGCGGGTGCCTCGGCGCGCGGTTCGGGCCGCGGTTTCCGCGGACGTTCCGCTGCCGGTGCCAGGGCCTGTGCCGTTTCGGTCACCTCGGCATCATCCTCGACGATGCGGGGTGGTTTGCCGGAATAGGCCGGTCGTTCCGCCCTGTCGGCCTGAACCGGGCGCGGTGTTACGCGCCGCTCCGGTCGCGCGGCAGGCGCCGCGCGGGCGGGGCGCTCCACAGACGGCTCACCCTCCACACGTTCCATCATCAGGCCGGGCTCGATTTCCACCATCGCGCCAAAGCGGGTGGCAAGAGCTTCGGCGATCTGGACCAGCGTATGATCCTGCTGCACGCGGATCGCACCGATGCCGTCCTTCGATATGCTGCCCGTTTCGCAGATCTTGGGCAGCAGCCAGCGCGCCTCTGCCCGGCCCGTATGGCCGACCGAAAGCCGGTACCTGACGGAGGGCCCGACCTCCCCCCGCTCGCGCGGCGGAAGGGCGGCCGGAGGGGGCAGGCTGTCGGACAGGACTTCAGGCGCAGAACGCCCCTCGCGCCACAGGCGGACAAAGGCTGCGGCGACCTGCTCGGGGCCATAGCTCGCCAGAAGCGCGGTCGCCATCTCCGCTTCGTCCCCCGGTTCGGCGGCAAGCGTCGGGTGTGTCAGCAGACGTTCGTCCTCGCGCGCCTGCACTTCGTCGGCACCCGGAGCCTTGCCCCATTCGGCCACCACCTTGCCCCCTGCCAGCAGGCGCTGCGCCTTGCGGAATTCGGCCGGCGGCACAATCAACGCCGAAACACCCTTGCGCCCCGCGCGGCCCGTGCGGCCCGACCGGTGCAGCATCGTTTCCGAATTCGATGGCAGGTCGGCATGGATCACAAGCTCCAGCCCAGGCAGGTCGATCCCGCGCGCCGCGACATCCGTCGCGATGCACACCCGCGCCCGACCGTCCCGCAGCGCCTGGAGCGCGTGCATCCGTTCCGACTGCGACAACTCACCCGACAGTGCAACAGCCTGGAAGCCCCGGTTCTGCATCCGCGCATAAAGGTGGTTCACATTCGCCCGCGTCTTGCAAAAGACAATGGCCGTCTGTGCTTCGTAGAAGCGCAGGACGTTGAAGATTGCGTGTTCCTTGTCCCGCGCCTGCACCGAAAGGGCGCGGTATTCGATATCGACATGCTGCTTGGCTTCGCCCTGCGCGGCGATGCGAAGGGCGTCGCGCTGGAAGGTTCCTGCCAGTTTCTCGATCTCTTTCGGCACAGTGGCCGAAAACATCAAAGTCCGCCGCTCTTCCGGCGCTGCGGCAAGGATGAACTCCAGATCCTCGGCAAAGCCCAGATCCAGCATCTCATCCGCCTCGTCCAGCACGACGGCCTTCAACCCCGACAGGTCAAGCGAGCCGCGCTCGATATGGTCGCGCAACCGGCCCGGCGTGCCCACAACGACATGTGCCCCACGCTCCAGCGCGCGGCGTTCGTTGCGGTAATCCATCCCGCCCACGCAAGAGGCCAGCATGGCCCCGGCCTCTGCATAAAGCCATTCGAACTCGCGTCGCACCTGCAGCGCCAGTTCCCGTGTCGGTGCCACGATCAGCGCCAGCGGGCGGTCGGCAAACAGCAGGCGATCCTGCCCGGCAAGAACATCCGGCGCGATGGCAAGGCCAAAGGCAACCGTCTTGCCCGATCCGGTCTGTGCCGAAACCAGCAGGTCGCGCCCGGCAACATCTTCCGCAAGCATTGCAGTCTGAACGGCCGTCAGGGCGTCATAGCCCTTGGCCGAAAGGGCCGCAGCCAGAGGCGCGGCAATCATCATGTCTGTCATTTTCTGTCCCAAAGGGGCGGCTGGGCGCCCGTGAAGTACCTAAAGCCGGCACCTCATTCCCCTTCGCAGGACCGGCCTCCCAAAACCGCCGCCTGCCCCGGAATCCTCGGGCCGTAGGGGCGGCATAGGGGAATAATCACCGAATGTATAGCGATGCTTTCGGATCTGGCCCGAATCCGCCCCCCCGGGCGGTCTTGACCCCGCGCCCGCCACCGTTACCCTGCGCGCGATTTCCACGACTCTCACCTCCCGGAGCGGAAAACCATGACACAGCGCCTGCACCTCGTCTTTGGGGGCGAGTTGGTGACACCCGAGAAGAACGTCTTCAAGGATGTATCCAAGATCCATATCGTCGGCATGTACCCCGATTATGCCTCTGCCTTCTCGGCCTGGAAGGCCGAGGCACAACGCACGGTGGATAATGCCCACATGCGTTACTTCATTGCCCATATCCATCGCCTGCGGGACGAAGAGCAGGCCGGTTCCTCGACCGAAGCCTTCGGCAACTGATCGAACATCTGCCATGGCCTATTCCCTTGGCCTGACGCTTTACAACCTGTCCAACCGCCGCGAGCCGACACCGCGGGCAGACCGTCCCGCGCGTCCGGCGGGGCCGTTGATCTGGCTGCATGCGCCGGGGGTCGAGGCGGCGCGTTCTCAACTGGAATTGGCGCGTCGTATGGTCGAGGAGGATGGGGTCTATGTTGTCATGACATGCCCTGATCCACTGCCATCCCGCCCGCGCATCCATGTCGAACTCCCGCCACCCGATACCCCGGTCGAGGCGGCGGCCTTCCTGGATCACTGGCGGCCGGAAGTGGCGGTCCTGTCCGAAGGCGAGTTGCGACCGGCCCTGTTGAACGAGGTCATCGAACGCAAGGTTCCGCTTCTGATGGTCGGCGCGCGTGCGCCGGTGTTCCTGAAGGAACGGGATGGCTGGTATCCGGGCCTGATGCGTGGCCTTCTGGCGGAATTCAAGGCGGTTCTGGCGCTTGATGAACCCTCGGCCCGGGCGTTTCGCAAGGCGGGCGCGACCCCGTCTGCGGTCGAAGTAACGGGCCGGTTGGAAGAGGAAAGCGTTGCCCTGTCCTGTCTGGAGGCAGAGCGGGACGCTCTCGCCCGGCAGTTCGCGACACGCCCCGTCTGGCTTGCTGCCGCGCTGCCCGAGGCCGAAGAGGCCGCAGTCATCGCAGCGCATCGCGCGGCGTTGCGCCTGGCGCATCGCCTGTTGCTGATCGTGGTGCCGCAGGATCCGGCCCGGATCGCCCCCCTCGCGCAGAAGATGGAAAAGGACGAAGGTTGGACCGTCGCCCTGCGTGGCGAGGAAGAAGAGCCGGACCCGGAAACCGAGGTTTTCATCGCGGATTCGGACCGTGAGTTCGGGCTGTGGTATCGTCTTGCCCCCGTGACCTTTCTTGGCGGCAGCCTCGCCGGGAATGGCTGCGCCCGCAACCCGATGGAGCCTGCCGCGCTTGGGTCGGCAATCCTTTATGGCCCACGGCCGGGTTCCTATGGAACGATCTTCGGGCGTCTGGGTGCTGCGCGGGCAGCGCGGGCGGTGGGTTCGGCCAATGATCTGGCCGATGCGCTTGGTGACCTTCTGTCGCCGGATCGGGCGGCACGGCTGGCGCAGGCGGCCTGGGCCGTGGCGTCGGATGGGGCCGAAGTGACAGAGCGGGTGATGAACATGATCCGCCGCATCATGGATGGCGACGCCTGATGCGCCCCCCGGCCTTCTGGTTCACCGCGCCTGACCGGCCTGCGCTGCTGGCGCGTCTGCTGGCACCGCTGGGCGCGCTCTATGCTGCTGCTACGGCAAGGCGTCTGCGCCGGTCATCGGGCTACCGGGCCGGAGTGCCGGTGATATGCGTGGGCAATCTGAATGTCGGCGGGACGGGCAAGACGCCCACAGTCATCGCCTTGCTGGAGTGTCTATCGGCACGGGGCATCGCGGCGCATGTCGTGTCGCGCGGCTATGGCGGGCAACTGGCCGGCCCTGTGCGGGTGGATGAGCGGCGGCATGGCGCGGCAGAGGTGGGAGATGAGCCGCTGCTTCTGTCGGCCTTCGCCCCGGTCTGGGTCGCGAAGGACCGTGCGGCGGGCGTGAGGGCGGCCGAGGCGGCGGGGGCACGGGTCATCCTTCTGGATGACGGGTTCCAGAATCCGTCCGTGGAAAAGGATCTTGCCCTGATCGTCGTGGATGCCCAGCGCGGTTTCGGCAATGGACGCTGTCTTCCGGCAGGTCCGCTGCGGGAACCTGTGGCGGCGGGGCTGGCGCGCGCCGATCTGGTGCTGTCCATCGGCGATCTGGCCGGTCAGGAGGCGTTTTCAACGGCTTGGCAGAACGCGATCACGGTGCCGCATCTGCGCGGGCAGCTAAAGCCGCTGCCGATGGGCATGGATTGGGCGGGTCTGCGTGTCATCGCCTTTGCCGGGATCGGCCACCCCGAGAAGTTCTTTGCCACCCTCAAGGGTGAAGGAGCCGAAGTCATACGCACCGTCGCGCTGGACGACCATCAACCGCTCACCGATGCGCTGATGGCCCGGATGGAGCTGGAGGCACGGACCCTGGCAGCACAGCTAGTGACGACTGAAAAAGACGCCGTGCGCCTGCCCAACGCCTTTCGCCAGAAGGTGCTGACCCTGCCCGTCCGGCTGCGGCTTGACAACCCAGGTGCATTGGACAAGGCCTTGGAGAAGCTGGGTCTTTAGCCCAAGATCTCGGTCTGGTGTTCACCCAGTTTCGGTGCAGGACGCTCCAGCGCAAGCTCGGCATCGGAAAAGGTGAAGGGTGACCGCACCCCGGGCACACCATCAAGATCAAGCCGCAGGTTGCGGGCGATCACCTGCGGGTCGGCAAAGACCTCGGCCAAGGTGTTGATCGGCCCGGCGGGGACGCCCTGATCCTCGCAGGCCTGCAGAAGAGCGGCTTTCTTCCACCGGGTCGTCGCTGCGGTGATCGCTTCGGTCAGCGCGACGCGGTTGCGAATGCGGTCGGCATTGGTGAGGAAATCCGGGGCCTCGGCCATGTGGTCCAGCCCGAGGATCGCGCAAAGTTTGCGGTATTGCCCGTCATTCCCGGTCGCAAGGATGATCCACCCGTCGGCGCAGTCGAACACGGCATAGGGCGCGAGGTTGGGATGGGCATTGCCCATCTTGGACGGGGCGTTTCCGGTGGCAAGATAGTTCATGTTCTGGTTCGCCATGATCGCGGTCGCCACGTCCATCAGCGCCATGTCGATCTGTTGCCCGCGCCCCGTGACGCCGCGCTGCACCAACGCAGCAAGGATCGCCGTCGCCGCATAAACCCCTGTAAAGACGTCGGTTACGGCCACGCCCACCTTTTGCGGCTGGCCATCGGGTTCGCCTGTCACGCTCATTAGCCCGGCCATGCCCTGGATGATGAAGTCATATCCGGCGCGGTGGGCGTAAGGCCCGGTCTGGCCGAAACCGGTGATGGAGCAGTAGATCAGACGGGGGTTCACCGCCTGCAAGGATGGCCAGTCGAGCCCGTATTTCGCAAGGCCGCCAACCTTGAAATTCTCGATCACCACATCTGCATCCGCGATCAGGGTCCGCACCACCTGTTGCCCTTCCGGGGTGCGGAAGTCGCAGGTGATGGAGCGTTTTCCGCGGTTGGTGGCATGGAAATAGGCGGCGGAGCGGTCGCCGTCGCGGTCGATGAACGGGGGCCCCCAGCGACGGGTATCGTCGCCTTCCGGGGCCTCCACCTTGATGACATCCGCCCCGAGGTCGGCAAGGGTCTGGCCGGCCCATGGGCCAGCCAGAATCCGTGCAAGTTCAATGACTTTTATGCCAGCGAGCGGCGCGGGCATGTCATTCGGCCAGCTTGGTTTCGATGATCGCCTTCATGTCCTCGTAGGACATGTTGGAATGCTTTTCGCCATTGATGATGAAGCTGGGGGTGCCTTCGATTTCGTCGGCCTGCATGTTGGTTTCGAAATGGGCGACCATCGCCTCCGCCTTGGCGCCGTCCTTCATGCAGGCGTCGAGCGAGGCGTCGTCCAGACCGGCGGCCTTGCCGATGGTGCGGAGGTTGCCGACCACAACATTTGGGTCATCCGAGGCGGCCCACTCCTGCTGCTGGTCGAAGAGCATGTCGACGATGCCGAAATAGCGCATTTCGCCGCCACAGCGGGCGACCATCGCGGCCCAGAGGCCGTAGCGGTCGAAATAGACCTCGCGATAGGTGAAGAGAACCTTCCCGGTGTCGATGTAGTCGGTCTTGAGTTGCGGCCAGACGGTGGCGTGGAAATTCGCGCAATGCGGGCAGGTGAAGGAGGCGTATTCGGTGATCGTCACCTTGGCATCCGGCGAACCCACGGAAAAATCAGTGATTTCCACGGCGGGTGCATCCGTCGCGGCGGCCTCTTGCGCGCTGGCCGAGAGCGGCAGGAGCGCGGCGAGAGAGAGGGTGGCGGCGGCGGCAAGAGTCTTCAGCATGGGGTCTGCCTTTTCAGTTTCTGCGACGAGTTAAGATGTTTTGGGCCAGCGCTTCAAGCGCGGCGCGCAGGCCCGGATCGGCGATCGGGGCGGCGGTTTCCTTTGCCTTTTCCGTGATCTGGCTGTCCGGTTCCTGTGCCGCTTTCTGTACCGCATTCTGTGCATACGCGAAGGTGGCCTGCCCTTCGGCAAAGCCCGTCGCGGCGGTCTGGGTCAGGGCGATGCGCGAGATGGCGGCATAGCCATAGACGGCGTTCACCTTTTCCACCATCCGGGGCAGTTGCATCTGCACCATCGGCGCATGGGCCGAGGCGACGAGCAGCGTCAGCGTTGCCCCGAAACCTTCGCGGCCATAGCCGATCTTCACGGGCCGGGTCATGCGGGCGAGGTCTTCGCCCACCACTTCCGGCCAATGGGTGAGGAGGCGGGCCACGGCGAAGCCGCGGCTTTCAGAGGCATGGCGGATCGGGTCGCGCAGAAAGCCCGAGGCCGCCTCGAACCCGCGCATCCGGCGAGAGGGATCGGGAGGGGGGAGGGGCTTGCGCGACATCGGTTCCTTTCGGGTGGCCGTTCCACCCTGCACCGCTATTCTAGCGAGAGGGCGCGGCGCTGGAAATGCGGCTGCGCTTCCGGGTTGGACAAAAGGCGTAAAGAATGCGTGACGGGGATGCGAGCGATTTCGCCACCGGGTTGCTGGACTGGTACGATCGCCATGCGCGGGTGATGCCCTGGCGGGTGTCGCCGGAGGACAGACGAGCGGGGGTGAAGCCTGATCCTTACCGTGTCTGGCTGTCCGAAGTGATGTTGCAGCAGACGACGGTCGCGGCGGTGCGGGACTATTTCCGCCGCTTTACCGAACGCTGGCCGACGGTGGCCGACCTTGCCGCGGCCGAGGATGCGGCGGTGATGGGGGAATGGGCGGGGCTGGGCTATTACGCGAGGGCGCGCAACCTGTTGGCCTGCGCGCGGGCGGTGGTGCGGGATCATGGCGGGGTGTTTCCCGCGACGCGGGAGGGGTTGCTGACCCTGCCGGGGATCGGGCCTTACACGGCATCGGCCATTGCGGCCATCGCGCATGACGAGGCGGCGACGGTGGTCGATGGAAATGTGGAGCGGGTGATGGCGCGGCTGTGGTGCGTGTCAGAACCGCTGCCCGGGGCAAAAGCGGCTCTGACACGGCTGGCGGAGGGTCTGACGCCCCGCGAAAGGCCCGGCGATTACGCGCAGGCGGTGATGGATCTGGGGGCGACGATCTGCACCCCGCGCAACCCGGCCTGCGGCATCTGCCCCTGGCGCGACCCGTGCCGGGCGCGGGCCGAAGGGGTGCAGGCCAGCCTGCCGCGCAAGGTGGAGAAGGCGGCAAAGCCCGTGCGGCAGGGCATCCTGTGGATCGTGCAAAGGGCAGATGGCGCCCGGCTGGTGGAGCGGCGGGCAGAGCGTGGGCTGCTGGGCGGGATGCTGGGTTTTCCGGGATCGGATTGGGATGGCGGCGGCGGACCCGCCCCGGTGGAGGCGGATTGGCAGGAGGTGGGCGAGGTGCGGCATACCTTCACCCATTTCCATCTGATCCTGCGCTGCCAGGTCGCGCGGGTGGCCGAAGGGGTGGAACCGGTGCGCGGGTTCTTCATGCCGAGGGGGGATTTCCGCCCGTCGGACCTGCCCACGGTGATGCGCAAGGCATTTGACCTTACGGAACCTGCGTTTCTGCCGTCTTGAGTGGCAGAGTGTGGACGATATTCTTCTGCCCTGCCTCTGTGACTGGTTGACCTGTGATGATCTCTGCCGCCGAACTTGCCAATCCCTTCAAGGCCCTGCCCTTCTGGATGTCGCTGGGGCTGGTGCCGCTTGCCGTGGTGGCGGCGCTGTTCGGGGGGTGGACGGTCCTGCTGCTTCCGGCGGCGACATGGTGGCTGTTCACGGTGCTGGATCAGGTGGCCGGGAAGGAAGAGGAGAACCCCGATCCCGCAACGCCGGAAGGGGCGCTGGGCTGGTATCGGGCGATCACGGTGATCTGGTTTCCGGTGCAGTTCGCGCTGCTTTGCTGGCTGTTGTGGTATGTGCCGGGGGCGGAGCATCTGTCGCGCGCCGAACGGGTGGGGGTGTTCTTCGGGATGGGCGTCATCGCGGGCACCATCGGGATCAATTACAGCCATGAACTGTTGCACCAGAAGCCGAAGCTGGAACGGTGGCTGGCCGACCTGCTGCTGGCTTCGGTGCTGTACAGCCATTTCCGGTCAGAGCATCTGCGGGTGCATCACCTGTGGGTCGGCACGCCGCGCGATCCGGTGACGGCGCGGTACAATGAGGGGTTTCACCGGTTCTTTCCGCGCGTTCTTGTGGCCTGTCACAGGTCGGCCTGGGCGGCGGAGGTGGCAATGCTGGCGCGGAAGGGGCTGCCATGGTGGGATGGCAGCAATCCCTATTGGCGCTATGGCGTGTTGCAGGGCGGGATGATCGTGCTGGCCCTGGCGCTGGGCGGCTGGGAGGGGCTGGGGCTGTTCGTGTTGCAGGCAGGGGTGGCGATCTGGCAGCTGGAGCTGGTGAACTACATCGAACATTACGGGCTGACCCGGCGGCATCTGGGGGAAGGGCGGTACGAACATGTGCTGCCGCGCCATTCCTGGAACGCGACCGAAAAGGCGTCGAACTGGCTGCTGATCAACCTGCAGCGCCATTCGGACCATCATTTCAAGCCGGACCGACGGTTTCCCCTGTTGCAGACTTATGATGCAGAGGAAGCGCCGCAATTGCCGATGGGCTATCCGGTCATGACGATTGCGGCGATGATCCCGCCGCTGTGGAAGCGGATCATGAATCCACGAGTGCGCGCCTGGCGGCGGCGATTCTATCCCGACATCACGGATTGGCACGCCTATAACAAGGGGCTGAACCCTGTGCCGGGGCATCAGGCCGGGGCGTGAGCCTTCAGGAAAAGCTGGACGGCGCGGGTGATGTGATGGCGCCGGGCCGTTTCGTCGGGGGTGCAGCCGCCGATGAAGCGTCGCTCGATCGCATTGAAGCCGAGCCAGAGGGCGAGAAGATCCTTGGCGGCGTAATCGGCGCTGTCCGCCGCGATCTGCCCCTGCGCCATGGCATCGGCGATGATATCGGTCAGCATCTGCCGCACGCGGCCCGGCCCGGCATCGAAGAAGCGCTTTCCGATGTCGGGGTTGCGCTGCGATTCCATGCTGACCGCGCGGTCGAGGGCAAGGTGGCAGGGCTGGGTGAGCATGTCGATCAGCGCCATGCCAAAGGAGACGAGCCGTTCATCCAGCGGGCCGTCGCCATTGCGGGCGCGCGAGAGCTGTTCGGTCAGCCGGTCGGTTTCGCGCTGGACGATGGATTCGAAGATCGTCGCCTTGTCGCCGAAATGGCCATAGACGGTGACCTTGGACACGCCCGAGCGTGCGGCGATCGCCTCGATCGGGACACCGTCGAGACCGCGTTCAGCAAAGAGCGATTGCGCGGCGTCGAGGATCGACTCGCGTTTCTCAAGATCCTTGGGGCGACCCGGAGACCGGAGGGCCATGGCATCCAATCCGCATTCTTCACCGATGCGTGAAGGTAAGCGGCTATTGGCTTCGGGGCAAGGCGGGATGGCTTTGGTCATGGCTTTCCTCACGCAAAGCGGCCGACCGCTGGAGGAACGGTCGGCCGCGGGGTGATCGGATCAGACGACCGATCAATCGTTTTCAGGCTGCATCGCGATCAGTTCGTTCAGGGTGTACTGGGCCGGATCAACGCCCACGAGGGCCGCGAGCTGCGCTTCACCGGGGGTGACGACCTCGGCCGGGTTGGCGGCCTTGCGGTTTTCGCCCGAGAGGATGAAGCGGACCGTGTCTTCTTCGCCATCGGATTTGGCCTTGATGATCTGCTGCAGTTCGTTGGCGGTGTAGATGCCCGGTTCCACGCCGGCGGTCGCGGCCAGCTGGTCAAGGCCGGGGGCGTTCAGGCTGGTGGAGGAACCGCGGTTGGAGCCCGACAGGAAGTAGTTCAGGCGGGTGTCATCGTTCAGCTTGCGGGCCTCGATGATGTTGATCAGCTCGGTCCGGGAGTATTCGCCCGGCTGCACGCCGGCGGACAGGGCGAGCTGGACATCGCCGGCATTCAGGCCCGGCTGGGCGCTGGAGGCGAGGGCGGCACCCGACAGGGTGGCCAGCACGAGGGCGGAAGCGGTGAGTTTGCGGAACATGGTCGTATCCCTTTCATTGGGGTTCAAGTCGGAATGCATCCTCCGTTCCGTGCAGGGATCTGCCCGGCCATCGGTGACGGCGATGCGGTGGGTTTCAGTCGTTCAGGGCGCGATGGCCCGTATCAGGGAGCAGTCATTGGGGAAGGAGGATCATCAGCACATCGTTCTTGCCTGCGGTTCGTCGTTTCGATGATCGAGATATATACTGAACGCTGGCGTATTCAATATAGAAAATGAACGGTAGCGTTCATTAAATTAACGTGAGCTGTGCGTGAGGGGGACTTGACGGATTTCCGGGTCATCCCCACGCGCGGGCGTTGCCGGGGCGTGATCCGGGCAAGGCACGGAAGCGTGAGTGAAAATAGTTTGATCGCAGAGGGTTAGCGGGGCGTTACCGCGCCGCGCAAAGCGAAAAATCCCCGCCATGACGGACATGGCGGGGCAGTGGCGCCGCGGGCGGACCACGGCGCAGGCGTAACTTGAGCGGAGAGTCAGGTCAGTTCGGGCGCGACTGGTCGCTGTCCATCTCGGCCCGGATCTGCTGGCGGAGGATGTCGATGGGGATCATCTTTCCATCGCGCTTGAAGTGCCAGTAGGTCCAGCCGTTGCAGGAGGGGGCGCCTTCGTAATGCGCGCCGACCTGGTGGATGGAGCCCTTGATGTCGTTCCCGATCAGGGTGCCATCGGCGCGGACCTTCGCCTTGAAGCGGTTGCCGATGGAGAAAAGCTCTTCCCCCGGGCGGAGCATGCCGCGTTCCACGACCTGGCCGAAGGGAACGCGCGGTTCGGCGCGTTTGGAACCCGTGATTTCCAGCGCGGAGGCGTCAAACTTGCGGATGCGGGCGATACGTTCCGATGCCGCCTTGCGGTAGGCCTCTTCGCGTTCGATGCCGATGAAATCGCGGCCCAGCATCTTGGCCACGGCGCCGGTGGTGCCGGTGCCGAAGAAGGGATCCAGCACCACGTCGCCGGGATTGGTGGTGGCGATCAGGACGCGGTGCAGAAGCGCCTCGGGCTTTTGCGTCGGATGGGCCTTGTCGCCGTTTTCATCCTTGAGCCGTTCATGACCGGTGCAAAGCGGGATGACCCAGTCGGAGCGCATCTGCACGCCTTCGTTCAGGGCCTTCAACGCTTCGTAGTTGAAGGTGTATTTGGCGGCTTCGTCGCGGCTGGCCCAGATCAGGGTTTCATGGGCATTGGTCAGACGCTTGCCCTTGAAATTGGGCATCGGGTTCGATTTGCGCCAGATCACATCATTCAGCATCCAGAAGCCCGCATCCTGCAGGGCGGTGCCGACGCGGAAGATGTTGTGATAGCTGCCGATCACCCAGATCGCGCCATTCGGTTTCAGCAGACGCCGCGCGGCCTTGAGCCAGTTGCGGGTGAAATCGTCATAGACGGCGAAACTGCTGAACTGATCCCAATGGTCGTCGACGGCGTCGACCTTGGAATTGTCGGGGCGGTGAAGATCGCCCTTCAGTTGCAGGTTGTAGGGCGGATCCGCGAAGATCAGGTCGACGGAGCCTGCGGGAAGGCTGTTCATCACCTCGATGCAGTCACCAGCGAGAATCTGGTTGAGGGGCAGCGATGCCGCCTCTGCCGTTCTTGTTTTCGTCGTCATCTCTGCCTCTGTCGTCGGCTCTTTTGGCCGTTCTTGTTGCCGACAAAGATGATTCAGACCCGATTCGCCGTCAAATTCTTTTTTGAATCAAGGGGTTACAGAATGTTCTTGATACAAGATGTTGTGGACGGGCTTGAAGGAACGCCTATGGTGTGGGGTGATTCCCAAATCTAGAAGCGCACGCAGGTGGGACGGAGTCGGGTAGCCTGCGTTCCCCTCCCAGCCGTAGCCGGGGTATTGTTGCGCCAAATCCACCATGATTTTATCGCGCGTCACCTTGGCCATGATGGAGGCCGCCGCGATGGAGAGGCTGCGCGCGTCGCCTTTCACGATGGCTTCGGCGCTGATGCACAGGTCTTTGGGGATCATGTTGCCGTCGATCAGAGCATGATCGGGCGGGGTTACCAGACCGTTGATCGCCCGTTCCATCGCCAGATGGCTGGCGCGGAGGATGTTGAGTTCGTCGATTTCCTGCACGCTGGCATGGGCGACAGAGACCTGTGCGACTGCGAGGATCGCGTCGAAGAGGGTGAAGCGCCGCGCCTCGGTCAGGGCCTTTGAATCGTTCAGGCCGTCGGGGATGCGGCCGGGGTCGAGGATGACGGCTGCGGCGGTGACGGGGCCGGCAAGGGGGCCGCGGCCCACCTCATCCACCCCGCAGATGGCGGTGAAGCCGCGCGACAGGGCGGCGGATTCAAAGCTGAAATCGGGGCGGGTTCTGGCGGCCATGCCGATGGGTAGCGGATGGGCGGCGGGCGGGGAAGGCGGAAAAGGACGGGGGTGGGGGCTGCTCACCCCCCCACCCCCGAAGGTGGGCGCGACCTGTGGCAAGGGAACGGCCGCGCCCGTGAGGCGGCGCCCTGTCAGTAGCGCGCGCCGCCCACCCGGAAGCCCGCATCGCGCAGGCATTGGTCGGAATAGATGCGGTCGTTCTGGCCATAGATGCGGGCCTGACGGGCGCAGTATTGCGGCAACCGGTAGCCGAAGCCTTCGTCGCGCAGGCAGCTTTCGCCATAGACGGTGGCGGTGCCGGATTGGCCCGTGATCTCGATGGCGCAGACGGCGGGCACGCGGGGCGCGCGGGTGGGTTGGTGGTGGGGCTGCGGATAGGGATGGGGCTGGGGCTGATAGACCGGTTGCTGCTGCTGCTGGCGGCGGTTCTTGCTGGCCTCGTTGGCGATGATGCCAACGATGGCGATGGCGGCCAGGGCCTTGGCGAGATCGCCATTGTCGGCACGGGCGGGGATGGCGCTGCCCGCCAGCAGGCCGAGCGCGGTGGCGGCGGCGGCGACGGTGGCAACAAGGCGGCGGCCGATGCGGCGGCTTTCCCGGGGGAGGTGTGCGGTGAGGAGCATGGTTTCGGCCAGGGTTTCAGAGCGGTGCATTGCGGCCTCCTGTTTCTGGGGCGAGGGGTTCTTTTGCGGCGGTCGGGGGATCGGTGCCCGGCCTGTTTGCGATGAGGGAAGGGTGGGGGCGGCGGGACCGGACAGGCAATATCGGCGGGTTGATATGGGATAACAGCGGGGAAGCGGGGGGTTGCGGGGCATTGTCATTGCCTAGCGGGCGGGTCGGGGGCAGAGTGGCGGGCAATGACGGAGGTTGATCCGATGACGCGCCTTGTGTTTGCCGTGGCGGTGCTGATGGCCCTTGGGCAGCAGGCTTCTGCCGAATGCTATGCCGATTACAAGGCAAAGCAGGACGATCCCCTGCGCCTGCATTATGGCGTGGCGCAGGTCAGCGATGCCGCCTGTGGCGGTGGCCCCGGTGCCGCGGAAGGGGAGCTTGCGCCCCGGTTGGCGGGGGCGGGCTGGACGCTGTTGAACGTGCTGTCGGTCTTTGGGCCGGAGGGGCTGGGAGAAAGGAAGTCGAGTGCAGGAGAATATTTCCTCCGCTTCTGAAAGCCTGAAGGCGGGGAACCGGGTGGTGGCTTTCGGGATCGGGGCGATTGTCCTGATCCTGCTGGCGGCGGCGGTGTTCCTGTTCCTGAACCTGCCGGATGCGAATGCGTTCAACGCCAAGGTGGAACGGCTGTTCGTCGAGAATGACGATCTGACCAGTTTCGCGGATATCAAGCTGCTGGAGATTCTGGCGCAATCGGGGACGGCGTTTTCCGAGGTGCTGGCCAGCTATCGGATGGTGATCTTCGTGCTGCTGGTGTTTTCCACGGCGCTGCTTCTGGCGGCGCTGGTGTTTCTGGTGACCATCATCGCGCTGAACCGGCGGATCTCGGCGATCCAGCGGTCGGGGATCCAGGTGGCGAGCCTGCTGATCAGCCGCGAGGGGCGGGCGGTCTATATCAACGACATGGAATTCCAGCTGACCGAGGCGGCGCTGGAGACGCTGGCCGTGTTGGCCGAGGCGCGGATGGATGACGAGGTGCTGACCGGGGCGCAGATCGAGGCGGTGATTTCCGGGCGCAGCGAGGCGGATTGCGAAGAGGCGGCGGGGGCGACGCGGGTGAAGCGGTTGCGCGATGCTTTGGGCAATCAGCTGGTGAGCGAATTGCTGGTCAAGACCATCGCGCGGCGGGGCTATGTGCTGGCGGTGGGCAAGGACGCGATCCGCATGGTCTAAGGGCCTGAGGACGCCGGGTTTACGTCTGATTTTCGGGGGATTTGGCGGCACCGCTTTCTGTGCCGCGTTCTGTGCCGCAGACTGTGCATACGCACGGGGCGGTTGCGGGTTGTTAAGGTTACCGCGGGAATCGGGTGGTGGAGGGCTGGTAGCGTGAACCCCGCCTTGCGCGCTTGGCTTCGGGGTTGCGTGGGCCCCTCACCCTGACCCTCTCCCCACCGGGGGAGAGGGGAGGTGCGGTGACGGGGCGTGGTTGCTTGGTGGTTGATGCGGCGGGTGGCGGGGTGAACCCCGCCCTACCATTGTGGCGTCGGGGTGAGCGTTCGGGTGCCGGTCAGATACCGTCCTGATCCATCTGGTCCTGTTCCGCACCTTCCGGACGCAGGGCCGGGGCGGGGAGGGTGGAGGAGGAGGGGCCATCCGTCCAGCCGCGCTGGGCGAAGAGGGGGGTGGCCAGGGTGACCGTGGCGCCCGCCAGCGTGGAGGCGAGGAGGAGAACGCGGAAGGGGGCGGGCTTTTTCATCGGGGCTTTCCTTCTTTCATCATACCCTTCGCAGCTAGGCGGCGGGGTGGGGCGAACCAAGAGGGATAACGGGATGGTGAGGGGGCGTGGGGTTACCCGCCTGTCATCGCCCTGTCATCCGGGGGGCTTACGGGGCTTGCAGCGGGGGGGGGATGCCCCTAAATAGCCGCGCTTCTGTTTCCCTTCTGGCCCGCGGGGGATTGTGCATGATCCAGACACCCTTTTACCTGATCGACCGCGCGAAACTGGCGCGCAACATGGCCATCATGGATGAGCTGCGGCAGGGGTCGGGGGCGAAGGTGCTGCTGGCACTGAAATGCTTTGCGACCTGGCCGGTGTTCGACCAGATGCGGGAGCATATGGACGGGACGACATCTTCATCGCTCTATGAGCTGCGCCTGGGGCGCGAGAAGTTCGGCAAGGAGACGCATGCCTATTCGGTCGCCTGGCCGGAGCATGAGGTGGCGGAAGCCGTGGGCTATGCCGACAAGATCATCTTCAATTCCGTGGGCCAGTTGGAGCGGTTCGACAACCAGTCGGCCAGCATCGCGCGGGGGCTGCGGCTGAACCCGCGGTTTTCCACCAGCGGCTTCGATCTGGCCGATCCGGCGCGGCCTTTCAGCCGCTTGGGCGAGTGGGATGCAGGGAAGATAGAGCGGGTGATGGACCGGGTTTCGGGCTTCATGATCCATTACAATTGCGAGAACGGGGATTTCGACCTGTTCGACCGGCAATTGACCCGGATCGAGGAGGAGTTCGGGGCGCTGCTGGCGCGGTTGACATGGGTGAGCCTTGGCGGCGGCATCCATTTCACGGGCGAGGGCTATCCGGTGGCGAAACTGGCGGCGCGGTTGAAGGCGTTCTCGGACCGGTTCGGGGTGCAGGTCTATCTGGAACCGGGCGAGGCGGCGATTACCGGGGCGGCCAGCCTTGAGGTGACGGTGCTGGACGTGATGAACAACGGCAAGGACCTTGCCATCGTGGATAGCAGTGTGGAGGCGCATATGCTCGACCTGCTGATCTACCGGATTTCGGGGAAGATGGAGGTCGCGGGGGACCATCCCTACATGATCTGCGGGAAGTCCTGTCTGGCCGGGGATATTTTCGGCGAGTTCAGCTTTCCGGCGCCTTTGAACGTGGGGGATCGGCTGAGCATCGCGGATGCGGCGGGTTACACGATGGTCAAGAAGAACTGGTTCAACGGGGTGAAGATGCCAAGCATCGTCATCAAGGAGTTGGACGGGTCGATGACCGTGGCGCGCGAATTCGGCTATGCGGATTTTGCCGGAAACCTCGGCTGAGGTCAGTTTATGTGCCAGTGTGATCTGGCCCTTCCAGAAGGAGGCGGTTGCCCATGAAACGCAATGTCCTGATCATCGGTGCGGGCGGTGTGGCGCAGGTGGTGGCGCATAAATGCGCGCAGGTGAATGACCGGCTGGGCGATCTGCATATCGCGTCCCGCAGGGTTGGGAAATGCGAGGCGATCATCGCGTCGGTGCATGAGAAGGGCGCGATGAAGGTGCCCGGTGTCTTTGCCGCCCATGCCGTGGATGCGATGGATACGGCGGCGGTTGTCGCCTTGATCCGGCGGCTGGGGGTGGAGATCGTCATCAATGTGGGGTCGTCCTTTGTGAACATGCCCGTGCTGGAGGCCTGTATCGAGGCGGGGGTGGCCTATATGGACACGGCCATCCACGAGGATGCGGGCAAGATCTGCGAGACGCCGCCGTGGTATGGCAATTATGAGTGGAAGCGGCGGGATCGGTGCAGGGCGGCGGAGGTGACGGCCATCCTTGGCGTGGGGTTCGACCCCGGCGTGGTGAATGCCTGGGCGCGGGTGGCGGAGGATCAGTTCCTGGATGAGATCACGTCGATTGATATCGTGGATATCAATGCCGGGTCGCATGGGAAGTATTTCGCCACCAACTTCGACCCGGAGATCAATTTCCGCGAGTTCACGGGGACGGTTTATTCCTGGCAGGGCGGGGCGTGGCAGTCGAACAGCATGTTCGAGGTGGGCCGCGTCTGGGATATGCCGGTGGTGGGGCAGCAGAAGGCCTATCTGACCGGGCATGACGAGGTGCATTCGCTGTCGACGCGGTATCCGGGGGCGGATGTGCGGTTCTGGATGGGGTTCGGCGACCATTACATCAACGTGTTCACGGTGCTGAAGAACCTTGGCCTGTTGTCGGAGAAGCCTGTGCGGACGGCCGAGGGGCTGGAGGTCGTGCCGTTGAAGGTGGTGAAGGCGGTTTTGCCGGATCCGGCGTCGCTGGCGCCGGGCTATTCGGGCAAGACCTGCATCGCGACGATTGCGCGGGGGGTGAAGGATGGGAAGCCTGCCGAGGTGATGCTGTACAACGTGGCGGATCATGCAGAGGCGTTCGCCGAGGTGGGGTCGCAGGGGATTTCCTATACCGCCGGGGTGCCGCCGGTGGCGGCGGCGCTGTTGGTGGCGGAGGGTGTGTGGGATGTGGGGACGATGGTGAATGTGGAGGAGCTGGATCCGAAGCCGTTCATGAACCTGCTGAACGTGATGGGGTTGCCGAACCGGGTGAAGGATGCGGGCGGGGATCGGGAATTGACGTTTTGACGTAAGGCGGGGTTAACCCCGCCCTACGGTGAAGGGGCGCGCCTGCGGGTGCGCCCTTTTTGTTTGGGGTTGGCGCCAGGAATGGCGGAGGGCTCCAGTGGAGCCATTCGCCATTCCGCCGGTAGGGGCGCGCATGACACGCCGGGGCGGGTCGTGCGCGGCCCGTGGCTTTGGGCCACGGGCCGGACCTGAGCGTTGCGCTGAATAATGGATCAGAGTGACAGGTCTGCGTGCAGCGGGAAATGGTCTGACGCCGGGTTTTTGGTGTCGGTCCAGACCCTGGTGACCAGCGGGGTAAGGTCGGGGGTCAGGAAGATGTGGTCGAGTTGGCGCAGGCGGGTTTGGCCTGCGATGACCTTTTCATGGGTATGCAGGCCCATGCCGGCGGCGGGGTCCACCAGCCCATCCGCATAGCGCGCGCCGGGGTGGTAGGGGGTTTGCGCGACCAGCGCGCGGTATTCGGCACTGCCGGGTTCCATGTTGAAATCGCCTGCCCAGATGGCGCGGCTGGGATTGGGGGGTTCGGGTTCGGATTCCGTCCAGTTGCGGGAGGGTTCGTCGTCGGTGCCGCTCCACGGCCCGCCCTCGGCGGTGGGGTTGGCGAGCATCCTGTGCAGGAAGGCGATCTGGTCCAGCCGTTCCTCCACGCCGACATGGGCGAGGTGGAGGTTCACCAGTTTGATCGGGCCTGCGGGGTGGGCGATGACGGCCTCCAGCGCGGCGGTCTGGGTGTTGATGGGGTCGAGCATCCGGCGTTTCGGCAGGGGCCATGTGCGCGACCAGAGGATGGGCCAGCGGGACAGGATCATCGGGCCGAACTGGCGGCGTTTCGTCGTTTCGCCGGGCAGCGCCATGTCGAAAGCGGGGGCGTAGACCATGTGATGGTCGGGAAGGAGCGCGGCGAGGAGCGCGGGCTGGTCGTCGTGGCGGGTGCGGGACCAGTGGCGGTCCACCTCTTGCACCGCGATGAGGTCGCGGGGGCGGAGCGTTTCGGCGATGCGTTCCAAGCTGTAGAGCCCGTCCGCGCCGAAGCCGTATTGGATGTTCCAGGTGGTGAGTTTCATGCCCGCAGGCTAGCCGCGGCGGGCGCTTTCCACCAGTGCGTCGAAGCGGGCTTTTCTGGGGGCGAGGCGTTCGGCAAGTGCCGGGTCGGGGTCCACCGTTCCGCGCATGGGGAGGGGGGCGGAGAGCACATCGGTGGAGGCACCGGCCGCGACGGCGGCGAGGCGGGCAGCGCCTGCGGGGCCGCCGATATCGCCGCGCGCGGGCAGGGCGATGGGTTCGCCGATGGCGGTGGCCAGCAGCGTGGTCCAGAGGGTGGAGCGGGTGCCGCCGCCGACGGCGATGAAGCGTTGCGGGATCGCGCCGACCTCGCGCTGGGCTGTGATGCAATCGGCGATCTGGAAGGCGACGCCTTCCATCGTGGCGTACCCCATCATGGCGCGGTCCACGCCGGGATGGAGGCCTTCGAGCCGACCCGTGGCCTGCGGGCGGTTGGCGGGGGTGCGGATGCCGGTGAGGCAGGGCAGGAAGACGGGCGCGGCGGTGAGTTTCTGCGGTTCCATCGCCTCGGCCTCCCCTGCAAGGGTGGCGGCGGTGGTGGCGGAGAGGCGGGCGGTCCAGTCCAGTGCGGCGGTGGCGGACATGACGACGCCCATGGACAGGAAGCAATCGGGCGCGGCATGGGCGGAGGTGAGGATGGCGCGTTCGGGGCCGGGGTGGAAACGGGCATCGACGATGCAGGCCACGGCGGAGGTGCCGATGGTGAGGACCGCATCGCCGGGGCGCGCGGCCCCTGCGCCGAGGGTGCTTGCCATGTTGTCGCCCGCGCCGGCGGCGACGGGTATGTTCGGTTTCATACCCCAGCGCTGGGCGAGTTGGGGGCGGAGGCCGCCCGCGGCCTTCCATGCCTGCGTGATGGGGGGCAGGTGATCGGGGTTCCATCCGGCGATGGCGCAGAGGTCGCGGTCCCATTCCCCCGTGCGGCAATCCATCAATTGCGTGCCGCCTGCATCGGTGGGTTCGGAGGCGACCTCGCCGGTCAGGGCAAGGCGGACGTAATCCTTCGTCAGCAGCAGCATCCGCGCGTCGCGCATGATGTGCGGTTCGTGCTTGGCCAGCCAGAGCAGTTTCGGCGCGGTGATGCCGGGGTCGGGCGTGCCGTTGGTGCGTTGGCCGATGTCGGGGCAGAGGGACAGGAGTTCGGCACATTCCGCGATGCTGCGCTGGTCGTTCCAGAGGATCGCGGGGCGGAGGGGTTTGTGGGATTTGTCGAGCAGCAGGGCGCAGAGCATCTGGCCCGACAGGCCTATGGCGGAGACGGCGGCCATTTCCTTGGGTGCCGTGGTGGCGAGGCGGTCGAGGCAGGACCAGACGGCCGCGACCCAATCCTCGGCATTCTGTTCGGACCAGCCGACATGGGGGATGGAGACGGCGATGGGCTGCGCGGCGTCGGCCAGCACGGTTTCGGCATCCTGCAGGATGACGGCCTTCACGCCAGAGGTGCCGAGGTCGATTCCGATGGTCAGGGTCATGCGGCCACCAAGGCGCGGGCGGTGTTTTCTTCGGTCACGAAGGTATCGATCAGGCCGAGGCCGAGGATCGCCTTGCAGACCGGCACCTTATGCGCGCCCCCTGCGGCGAGGATCACGTTGGGGATGCGGGCAAGGTCGGGGATGCCGATGCCGATGACCTTTTCGTTGATCGGGTGGTCGATGGGGCGACCGTTCGCGTCGATGACGGTGCCGAGGATGTCGCCCACGCCGCCTGCAGCACGAAGTTCGTCGATCGTGGTGCCGCCGGGCAGGGCATCGCGCATGAGGAGCGAGCGTTTGGACAGATCGCCCGCCGCCATGGCCAGCGCATCCACGGCGCGGATGCGTTCGAGGATGTCGCGGAACACGTCAAGCTGCATGATCGTGTCGCGGCTTTCGGCGCTGCCTGCATAGAGGGGAGCGGTGAAATAGCTGTGCTGTGCGCCGAGGAGGTCGGCCAGCCGCGTGGTGATTTCGAAGCTGTTGAGGTCTGACCCGCGCGTCAGGCCGCCCATTACGGAGATCACCTCAAGATCGGGGCGTTCGATGGCGGCAAGGAAGCGGGTGGCGATGTTCAGCGTGCCGCCCCAGGACATGCCGAAGCTTTTCACGGCGGGGTCGGCGAGGGCCTCGGACAGGAGGTTGCCAAGGGCCGCGCCGGTGATCGTCTGGACATCCGACTCCTGCGCCGGGGCGGGGGCGACATAGGCCTGTTTCAGGCCGAATTTCTGGCACAGCGCCTGTTCGAGGTCGAAGCAGGCGGCATAGGCGGTGTTGAAGGTGATGCGGACGAGGCCCACGCGATGCGCCTCGGACAGGGCCTTGTTGACGCGGAGGCGGGTGGCGCCGAGCTTTTCGGCGACCTTCTCTTGCGTCAGGCCTTCGACGTAATAGGCCCAGGCCACCTGCGCGAGAAAGCGCTGTTCGGCGTCGATCTGGGGCAGTTTGGGGGCGCGGGCCATCCGTTTCCTATCACTTCACCGCGCCCATCGTCAGGCCGCGCACCAGATGTTTTGACGCGATCAGCGCGAAGATCAACACGGGGATCACGATCAGGGTCGAGGTGGCCATGATCTTTCCGTAGGGCACGTCATAGCCTTCCATGAAGGTGATCGCCATGGCGGGCGCGGTTTTCGCGGCCTTGGGGGCGAGGATGTAGGCGAAGAGCAGTTCGTTCCACGCGAAGATGAAGGACAGGATGGAGGAGACCGCCACGCCGGGCATGGCAAGGGGCAGGCAGATGGAGCGGAAGATGCGCCATTGGCTTGCGCCTTCCAGAAGCGCGGCTTCGTCCAACTCGCGGGGGATGGAGCGGAACTGGTCGGTGCAGATCCAGATGACGATGGGGAGGGTGAAGGTCAGATACATCAGGATCAGCGCGAGATGGGTGTCGCGCAGCCCGACCTCGCGGCTGATGAGGAAGACGGGGAAGGCGAGGACGACGGGCGAGACGAAGCGGTTGGTGATGAACCAGAACCACAGGTCCTGCTTGCCGCGGAATTCGAAGCGGGCCAGCGCATAGGCCGCGGGCGTGCCGAGGACGACGGCCAGGGTCGTGGTGCAGACGGCCACGATGATGGAATTGATGAGGGAGGCACCGACCTTGTCTTCGAACAGCACCTCCCAGTAGTTCGCAAGCGTCGGGGTGAAGGTCCAGACGGGCGGGGATTCGAGGGCGACGATCTGTGTCTTCAGGCTGGTGGTGACCATCCAGTAGAAGGGGAAGATGCAGAAGGTCGCGATGACCAGAAGGAGCAGCCCTTCGGCCCAGAGGGCGCGGCGTTGGATCGGGGCGGCCATCAGTTCACCTCACGGTAGAAGAAGCGGATGTAGAGCCGGGCGAGGAAGATGGTCAGCGCCAGCATGATGATGGCCTGTGCCGAGGCGAGGCCGATGTCGAATTGCCGGTTGCCGACGCGTTCGATCAGGACGGCGATGAATTCGGTGGCCGAGCCGGGGCCGCCCCGCGTCATGGTAAAGGGCATGTCGAAGAGTTTCAGCGTATCGGCGGTGCGCAGGATCAGGACCGCGACCAGCGAGGGGATCAGGAAGGGAAGCTGCACATAGCGCAGGACGAGCCATTGGGATCTGGTTTCCAGTTGCGCGGCTTCCTCGATTTCCGGGGGGACGGTGGACAGGCCCGCCAGCAGGACGAGGGTGACGAAAGGCGTCCATTGCCAGATGTCCCAGATGATGACGGCGATGAAGGCGTTGGTCGGGTCGCCGATGAAGTTGATGGAGTCGATGCCGATCCAGCCCAGCATCTGGTTGATGACGCCGTATTTCTGGTTGAGCATGACCTGCGCCAGAAGGCCCACCACGGCATAGGTCGTGGCCATCGGCAACACCAGCGACAGGCGGGTGAGCGTCTTGAAGAAGGTCAGGCCCGGGCGGTGCAGGACGATGGCGATCAGCAGGCCAAGCGCGATCTGGATCGGGACGGAGATCAGGAACAGCGTCGCGGTGCGGCCCATGGCCTGCCAGAAAACCGGGTCTGTCAGCACGGTCCAGTAGTTTTCCAGGCCGATGAATTTCGTCTGTGCCTGCTTTGTCAGGTTGAAGTTGTGCAGGCTTTTCCAGACCGCATAGAGCAGCGGTGCGATACCGACGAGCAGCAGGGCGGCAACGGCGGGGCCGAGGAAGGCGACAATCGTCTTTCGGCTGACTTTGGCGGTCATCGGGGCGGTCCTTCGGGTTGGAAATCCCCGGCCCTAGGGAGGGGCCGGGGACTGGCGCGCCCTTTCTGGGGGATCGGGCGCGCTTCTTGGTCAGAGCTTCGGGTTACTGCATCCGTTACTGGGCGAGCGGCTTGGCGCCGTCATAGTAGCCCGCCTCGGCGAGGACGGCTTCCATCTTTTCGCCGATGGTCTTGGCGCCTTCGTCGAGGCTGACTTCACCCAGCATCATCTTGGTGCCCCATTCCTGCACGATTTCCGTGATCGCGGGCCATTCGGCAAAGCGCGGACGGAATTCCGGCACGCCTTCCTGCCACGATTCCACCAGCGCCGGGATGAACTTGTAGGTGGAGGCCAGCGCCGGGTCGGCATAGGCCGACTGACGGGCCGGGACGCCGCCCATTTCCAGATACTGGCCAGCCTTGGCCTTGGACGTCACCCACTGGATGAAGAGCCAGCCAGCGGCCTGTTCCGCCTCATCCGCCTGCGATGCGACGGCGAGGGAGAAGCCGCCGAGTGCGGGCTTGCGGCCTGCGGGACCGGTCGGTTCCGGCGCGATTTCCACGCAGTCGGCCACTTTCGAGGTCTCGGGCGAGACGACGGTGGAATAGAAGGCCGACCATTCGGTGATCATCGCCACGTCGCCCTGCGCGAAGGCGTTGACGGTTTCGGCATGGTCATAGGCGACGATGCCTTCGGGCATGAACTTCATCAGGTCCTGACGGAATTGCAGGCCGGCCTGCGATTCGGGGGAATTCAGGTTCGACTTGAATTCCGCGTTCAGGAACGACCCGCCGAAGGGCCAGAGGAAGCGGGCGAAGCTGTCCGCCGACTGGGTTTCGTTGCGCTTGGATTGCAGGGCATAGGCGTATTTGCCGTCCTTGGTCAGCGCGGGGCCGTAGGTATCCATCACCTCTTGCCAGGTGGCCGGGGGTTTGTCGAAACCGGCGGCTTCCAGCATGCACTTGTTGTAGAAGAGCAGGCCCGAATAGTTGTCGAAGGGCAGGCCGTAATTCACGCCGTTCCACGACCCGAAGGCATCCAGCACCAGCGGGAAGAAATCGGCCATGTCGAGTTCGGGATCGGCGAGTTCGGCGTTGTTGATGAAGGTTTCGGACGGCACGAGCCAGCCGTTTTCGGCGAAGTTGCCGATCCAGACGAGGTCGATCAGCGCGACGTCGAGGTCGCCGCCTGCGGCGAAGTCGCGGACCTGTTCGCCCAGCGCGTTTTCATAGGGAACGGTGGTGTAGTTCACCTTGATGCCGGTGGCGGCCTCGAACTCCGGCAGCATCTTGATCGCGGCGTTGTAGCCCGGACGGTCGAGGAAGAGCACCTCGATTTCCGTTCCGGCATAGGGTTTGGCGGCCTCTTCCAGCGTCCAGGCATTGGCCTGCGTGCCAAAGGCAAGCGCGGTGGCGGTCAGCGCCAGCGCACTGACGTGCATCTTGAGCTTCATGGTTTCCTCCCAGCGGTTTGAGCGTTTATGAACGGTTGACTTCCATTTGTAACGCCTTGCATATAAATGTATCGACAACGCATCCTGTCAACGACAATTTTGGGCAGGACCGCAGGGGCGGCGAGAATAGGGAGGGGCGGCGCATGGCCGAGGTGAAACTGGCCGGGGTGAACAAGTTCTACGGCGGGCAGCAGGCGCTGCATGACGTGACGCTTGAGATCGCCGATGGCGAATTCGCGGTTTTCGTCGGGCCGTCGGGATGCGGGAAATCCACGCTGCTGCGGTCCATCGCGGGGCTTGAGTCGATCACGGGCGGGACGGTTTCCATCGGCGGGCGGGATGTTTCGGCGCTGGCCCCGTCGGAGCGGGATGTGGCGATGGTGTTCCAGTCTTACGCGCTGTATCCGCATATGACGGTGCGGGAGAACATGGATTTCGGGATGAAGATCAACAACTTCACCCCGGCCGACCGGGACCGGCGAATCGCCGAGGCGGCGCGGGTGTTGCAGTTGGAGCCCTATCTGGAGCGCAAGCCTTCGCAATTGTCGGGCGGGCAGCGGCAGCGGGTGGCAATCGGGCGGGCCATCGTGAAGCAGCCCAAGGTTTTCCTGTTCGACGAGCCCTTGTCGAACCTGGATGCCAAGCTGCGCGTGCAGATGCGGGTGGAGCTGGAGGCGCTGCATTCCGAGCTGAAGGCGACGATGATCTATGTGACGCATGATCAGGTCGAGGCCATGACGATGGCGGACAAGATCGTGGTTCTGAATGCCGGGCGGATCGAGCAGGTGGGTTCCCCGATGGAGCTGTATCACCATCCGCGGACGGAATTCGTCGCGGGGTTCATCGGCGCGCCGAGCATGAATTTCCTGGACATCCGTTCCGAAGGCGGTCGCATCGCCTGCGGGGAAGCGGTGATCGGGACAGCCGCACCCGTGCCGGGCGCGGTGCGGCTGGGAATTCGGCCCGAGCATGTGGGGATCGCCGCCCCCGGCACGGGCGAGATGAGTGGGCGCGTGGTGTTGAAGGAAACGCTGGGCGGGGATGCCTATCTTTATGTGAAGACGGAGGCGGGGCAGGTTGTCGTGCGGGCGGATGGGGATACGGCGCTGGATCACGGGTCGGAGGTCGGGCTGGCCTTCCCGGCGAATCGCATCCATCTGTTCGGGGCGGATGGCGTGACGCTGTCTTCGGGGGGCGTGGCGGCATGACGGCGGCGGAGTTGATTGCGGGGGCGGTGGCGAAATCTTCCACCGTGGCCGAGGTTCTGGTGGGGCGCGGGGTGATCGCGCAGACCGGCGCCCTGTATCGGCGACAGTTCGGGGCGGGTCCGGCCTGCCTGATCGCGGATGAGAATACCTGGAAGGCGGCGGGGGCGGCGGTGGAAGCCTCGCTGAAGGCGGCGGGCATTGCGGTGCGGCTGCATGTGATGCCGGGCAAGCCACGGTTGAAGCCGACGGTCGATCTGGCGAACAGCCTGCGGGATGTGCTGGCGAAGGATGATTCCGTGCCGGTGGCCGTGGGGTCGGGCGTCATCAATGATGTGGTGAAGCACGCGGCCTTTGGGTTGCAGCGGGAATATCTCTGCGTGGGCACGGCGGCGAGCATGGACGGCTATACCTCGGCCGGGTCGCCGCTTTCGGACAAGGGGTTCAAGAAGACGATCCAGTGTCGGCCTGCGAAGGCGGTGGTGGGCGATCTGGATGTGATCGCGGCGGCCCCTGCAGAGATGACCGGCTGGGGCTATGGCGATCTGGCCGGGAAGGTGCCTGCGGGCGGGGATTGGATCATCGCGGATGCGCTGGGCATCGAGGCGGTGGATGATGTGGCCTGGCCGCTGGTGCAGGGTGGGCTGCGCGGCTGGCTGGGTGCGCCGGATGCGATTGCGGCGGGGGATCGGGGGGCGCTGGAGGGGCTGTTCACCGGGCTGACGCTGGTCGGTCTGGCGATGGAATTGCACGGGTCGTCGCGGCCTGCCTCGGGCGCGGATCACCAGATCGCGCATCTGTGGGAGATGGATGACCTGAAATACGGCGGCGAGCGGGTCAGTCACGGGGCCTGTGTGGCCGTGGGCTGTGTCATGTCGCTGCGGCTGTTCGACTGGCTGCTGGGGCAGGATTTGTCAGTGCTGGATGTGGAGGGGCTGGTGGCGCGGGCGCCGTCGCTGGAGGCGAAGATCGCGGCGATTCATGCGGCTTTCGGTCCGGGCGAGATTGCGGCGCGGGCGGTGGAAGAGGTGCGGGCGAAGCATGCCGAGGGCGCGGCGCTGCGCGCGCGGCTGGAGCGGGCGCGGGAGGGTTGGCCCGTGCTGGCCGGGCGGCTGCGGGGGCAGGTTCTGGCACCTGATGTGATGGTGGAGATGCTGCATCGCGCAGGTGCGCCTGCCGAGGCGGAGGAGATCGGGGTGGGGCGCGATTATCTGCGGCGGACCACGCTGAACGCGCGGTTCCTGCGGAGCCGCTATACGGTGCTGGACCTTCTGGACGAATGCGGGATGCTGGAGGCGGCGGTGGCGGCTTCCTTGCCCGCGCCGTTGCGGAAGGAGGGGCGGGGATGACCTACGTCGATCAGGTGACGCGCGCGGCGGAGGAGTTGCGCGTGGCGGCGGCGGGGGTGGACCCCGTGGCGCTGGCCGGGATGGTGGAGGAACTGGCGGCGGCGAAGCGGGTGGTCTGCTATGGCGTCGGGCGGGAAGGCCTGATGATGCGGGCGCTGGCGATGCGGCTGTATCACCTGGGGCTGGATGCGCATGTGGTGGGGGATATGTCCTGCCCGCCGGTCGGCACAGGCGATGTGCTGGTGGTCAGTGCGGGGCCGGGGGCGTTTTCCACCGTGCTGGGGTTGATGGGCGTGGCCAAGGGCGCGGGGGCGCGGGTGGCCTGCGTCACGGCGCAGCCGGGGGCGGCGGTGCCTGCGGGGTCTGACCGGGTGCTGGTCATTCCGGCGCAGACGATGGCAGATGATACGGGGCCAAGCGTGGCGAGCGTGCTGCCGATGGGATCGCTGTTCGAGGGCGCGCAGTATCTGGTCTTCGAGATGCTGATCCTGATGCTTCGGGATCGGCTGGGCGTCGCGCCCGAGGCGATGCGCGACCGGCATACGAATCTGGAGTAAGGCGCATGGCGGAATGGGAGGGGCGGTTCTCGCTGGCCGGGCGGAAGGCCTTGGTCACGGGGGCGAGCAAGGGAATCGGGTTCGAGATCTGCAAGGTCTTTGCCGATGCCGGGGCGGATATCGTCGCCGTGGCGCGGGATGCGGGCGGCCTTTTGGAGGTGAAGCGCGAGGTGGAGGCGCGGGGGCGCCGCTGTCTGGTGATCGAGGCGGAGATGGGGACGGCAGAAGGGCCTGTTGCCGCGGCGCGTGAGGCGCTGGAGGCCTGGGGCACCATCGACATCCTTGTGAACAACGCGGCGATTGCGCGGATTGCGCCTGCGACGGAGCTGTCGCTGGCGGATTGGGATGAGACGATGGCGGTGAATGTCCGCGCGCCGTTTCTGCTGGCGCAGGCGCTGGGGCCTGCGATGATCGCGCAGCGTTGGGGGAAGGTGATCAACATTTCGTCCCAGACGGGTGTGATCGCGCTGGATGACCATGCGGCCTATGCGACGTCGAAGGGGGCGTTGAATTCCCTGACCAAGTCGCTTTGCGCGGAATGGGCGCGGCACAATGTGCAGGTGAATGCCATCTGCCCCACGGTGATCCTGACGCCGATGGGCAAGGCGGTGTGGGGGCCGGAGGAAAAGGGCGGCCCGATGCGCGCCGCCACGCCCGCGCGGCGGTTTGGCGAGACGGTGGAGGTGGCGGATATGGCGCTCTATCTGGCCTCGCCCGCCTCGGGGCTGGTCAACGGGGCGATCCTGATGATCGAAGGGGGCTATTCCAGTGTCTGAGGATTTGCGGGACGCAGAGGCGGCGTTCCTGCGCTATGAGGCGGTGCGGTCGCGGTTGCCGGCGGCGCGCTTTCCGGCGGAAGCGGTGTTTGCGCGCGATCTGGGCGAGGTGGCGGATCGCTGGGACGGGTTCATCCTGGATGCCTTTGGTGTGTTGAACGTGGGCGAGACGCCCATCCCCGGCGCGGTGGAGCGGATGGCGGACCTGCGGCGGCGGGGCAAGAAGCTGTGCGTTCTGACCAATGCGGCGAGTTACACGCGGGCGGAGGCGCTGGTGAAATACCGGCGGTTGGGGTTCGATTTCACCGCAGATGAGGTCGTGTCGAGCCGCGATGTGGCGGTGGGGCGGATCGGGATGCTGATGCCCGGGGCGCATTGGGCGGCGATTGCGGCGGAGGGGGACGGGTTTTCGGATATTCCCGGGCGCGTGGGGGATGCGGTGGCGGACCCGGCACTGTTCGATGTGGCGGATGGGGTTCTGTTCCTGTCCGCGGCCCGCTGGACGCCCGTGTTGCAGGTGCGGTTGCAGGAGGCGGTGGCGCGGCGGGGGATACCGATTGTGGTGGCAAATCCCGATCTGGTCGCCCCGCGCGAGGATGGGCTGTCGCAGGAGCCGGGGGCGTTTGCCCATGCGGTGCTGGATGCCGTGGGGGGCGTGGCGCATTGGTATGGCAAGCCCTTTGCCGACGGGTTCCACGATGCCTGCGCGCGGACGGGGTTGGCGCCAGAGCGGTTGGCGATGGTGGGCGACACGCTGCATACCGATGTGCTGGGTGGCCGCGCGGCGGGGATGGGCGCGGTGCTGGTGGCCGATCACGGGCTGTTCGCGGGGCGGGATGTGCGGGGTTACATCGCGCGGTCGGGGATCGTGCCGGATGCGGTGGTGGCGACGACCTGAGGTCGCCGGAACAAACGAAAAGGCCGGGCAAGCGCCCGGCCTTTTCGTTCAGTGGTGAGCCCGACAGGATTCGAACCTGTGACCCACTGATTAAAAGTCAGTTGCTCTACCAACTGAGCTACGGGCCCACGAGCGGGGTGATTAGTGGCCGCACGCGGGGGGGTCAAGGGCAAAAAAGGCTTGGCTCTGGATAATTCAGGGGCCGGGGCGTATATGGGCGGCATGATGGAAAAGCGGCCCCCCGGTGGCCTGGCCTTCATGAAAATGCATGGGCTGGGCAATGACTTCGTCGTCATCGACTCGCGCGGGCGCGGGGCGGCTGCGGCTGGGCGGGTGACGGCTGGACTGGCGCGGGCGCTGGGCGACCGGAACCGGGGCGTGGGGTTTGACCAGCTGGCCGAGATCCGGGATGCGGAGGGCGCGGATTTCGCGCTGGACTTCTGGAACAGCGACGGGACGCGGGCGGGGGCCTGCGGCAATGCCACGCGCTGCGTTTCGGATTTCATGATGCGGCAGTTGGGGCGCGAGGCGGTGACGCTGGTCACCGCGCGCGGCGGGCTGGCGGCGGTGCGGCGCGGGGATGGGCTGGTGTCTGTCAACATGGGGCATCCGCAGCTGTCGTGGGACGAGGTGCCTTTGGCGCGGGAGATGGACACGCTGCATCTGCCCTTGGAGGGCGATCCGGTGGCGGTGGGGATGGGGAACCCGCATGCGGTGTTCCTTGTGCCGGATGCCGAGGCGGTGGATGTGGCGGGTTGGGGCGCGCGGGTGGAGCATGACCCGCTGTTCCCGGCGCGGACGAATGTGGAATTTGCGTCGCTTGTCGGCCCGGATCACCTGCGGATGCGGGTGTGGGAGCGGGGGACGGGCATCACGCTGGCCTGCGGGTCGGGTGCCTGTGCGACGGCGGTGGCGGCGCATCGGCGGGGCCTGACCGGGCGGCGCGTGGTGATGGATGTGGATGGCGGGCGGCTGGAGATCGACTGGCGTGACGATGGGGTCTGGATGACCGGCCCCGTGGCGCATGTCTTTGACGGCTGGCTGAGCCCGGAGTTTCTGGCGGCTGCGGGATGACTGCGCCGATCTTTGCCACGCTGGGCTGCCGTCTGAACGCCTATGAGACGGAAGCGATGAAGGAGCTTTCCGCCGCTGCGGGGGTGGAGAATGCGGTCATCGTGAACACCTGCGCCGTGACGGCCGAGGCGGTGCGGAAGGCCAAGCAGGAAATCCGGCGCCTGTCGCGCGAGAATCCGGGGGCGACAATCATCGTCACCGGCTGCGCGGCGCAGACGGAGCCGGAGACCTTTGCCGCGATGCCGGAAGTGGCGCGGGTGATCGGCAATCACGAGAAGATGCAGGCGGAGACCTGGGCGGGGTTGCGCGCGCCCATTCCCGGCGCAGACCTGATCGGGGTGACCGAGAAGGTGCAGGTCGATGACATCATGTCGGTCAAGGAAACGGCGGGGCATCTGATCGACGGGTTCGGGCGGCATCGGGCCTATGTGCAGGTGCAGAATGGCTGTGACCATCGCTGCACCTTCTGCATCATCCCCTATGGGCGCGGGAATTCCCGGTCGGTGCCTGCGGGCGTGGTGGTGGAGCAGATCAAGCGGCTGGTGGACAAGGGGTTCAACGAAGTGGTTCTCACCGGGGTGGACCTGACGTCCTGGGGCGCGGACCTGCCCGCGCAGCCGCGCCTGGGCGATCTGGTGATGCGGATTTTGCGGCTGGTGCCGGACCTGCCGCGGCTGCGGATTTCGTCGATTGACTCGATCGAGGCGGATGAGGCGCTGATGGGGGCGATTGCGACCGAGCCGCGCCTGATGCCGCATCTGCACCTGTCCTTGCAAGCGGGGGATGACCTGATCCTGAAGCGGATGAAGCGGCGGCATCTGCGGGATGACGCGATCAGGTTCTGCGAAGAGGCGCGGCGGTTGCGGCCCGACATGGTGTTCGGGGCGGATATCATCGCGGGGTTCCCGACCGAGACGGAAGAGATGTTTGCGCGGTCGGTCGATCTGGTGGCTGATTGCGGGCTGACCTTCCTGCATGTCTTTCCGTTCTCGCCCCGCAAGGGGACGCCCGCGGCGCGGATGCCTCAGGTGCGCGGGCCGGAGATCAAGGAGCGTGCGGCACGGTTGCGGGCTGTGGGCGACGCGGCGCTGGCGGCGCATCTCGCGGCGCAGGTGGGGGTGGCCCACCGGGTGCTGATGGAAGGGCCGCGCATGGGCCGGACAGAGCAGTTCACCGAAGTGGATTTCGGCGCGGATCAGCCGGAGGGGCAGATCGTGACGGCGCGCGTGGCGGGGTTTGCGGGCGGGCGGTTGGTGGCATGAGGCGCGTGATCAGGCGTTACGTCCTGGGCGTTTCGCTGGGTCTGCTGATGATCTGGGTTGCGCCGGATTTCGTGCGGTGGTGGGTCACGGAAAAGCCGACCACCATCACGATCAATCCCTGATCACCGGCGGATCGTGTCGCCCGGCTGGAGCGTGGGCGTCAGTTCGATCACCTCGCCGCCGATGGTGCCTTCATGCTTGCCCGCGATGATCTGTGCCGCGCGACGGCCGATTTCGAGGCGGCAGGCATCCATCGTGGCAAGGCGGCGCGGCAGGCCATCGAGGAGTTCGACACCGTTGAAGCCCGCAAGGCCCACCTTCCCTGGCACGTCGATGCCCTGGGCAAGGCAGTAAAGCAGGCCGCCCGCGCCGATCATGTCATTGGAATAATAGAGGAAATCCACATCAGGGGTGCGGTTGAGGACGGCCTCGGTCATCTCGCGGCCCTTCAGGAGGGCGGAGCCGCCGGAATAGAATTCGCGGTCTGCCAGCGTGAGCCCGGCCTTGGCGAGGGCCTCTTCGAACCCTTCGAGCCGCTTCTTCGCGCGGTGGTCATAGGGCATCATCGTGCCGCAGAAGGCGATGCGGCGGTAGCCGGCGGCGATGATCGCCTCGGCCATCTGGCGGCCCGCGCGGCGGTGGGAGATGCCGACGGCACTATCCACCGCGTCGCCGTCGATATCCATGATCTCGACAATCGGGATGCCCGCCTGGGCCAGCATGGCGCGCGAGGCTTCGGTATGTTCCAGCCCCGCTACGATCATGCCCGAGGGGCGCCAGGACAGCATTTCGTAGATCACCGTTTCCTCGCGTTCGGGCGAGTAGTTGGTGACGCCGACCACGGGTTGCAGGCCGGTATCTTCCAGCGTGTCGGAGATGCCGGTGAGGACCTCGGGGAAGACCATGTTGGACAGGGACGGGATGATGACCCCGACAAGGTTGACGCGCTGCGAGGCCAGAGCGCCGGCGATCTTGTTCGGGACATAGCCCAGCGACCGCGCGGCCTCCAGCACCCGTTCGCGGGTGGCGTCGGACACGTCGCCCCGGTTGCGAAGGACGCGGCTGACGGTCATCTCGGATACGCCCGAGGCTTCGGACACGTCACGAAGGGTGAGCGTGCGCCTTGGGTCGAGGACGGGGGGCTTGGTCACGGGGTCTGTCCTGCCTGCGGTGATTGGTTCTTGTTAGCCCTAAACTTACCCCTTGTCCAAGGGACGATCTTGGGGTAATGTTACCGCTAACAGCCGTCGTGCTGAACATATCCTGCGCGTCCTGCAAGCTCTCAACCCAGACGCAACGGACCCGAGGGGGGAAGTGGTGGGCCAAAAATTCACTTCCCCCTTTTTCTTTTCCTGATCCCCCGCACGGTTGCACGCACTGGCGTTTTCGCGCATCAAGGCGGGCGTGCGGTCCCGTAGCTCAACGGATAGAGCGTCCCCCTCCTAAGGGGAAGGTTGCAGGTTCAAGTCCTGCCGGGATCGCCAGTCTTGCCGATGCGGGCCGCCTTCATGAAAGTGATCCTTCCCCTTGTCCTCTGCCTTGGTCTTGCGGGGGCGGCACATGCCGATTGCCTGAGCCGGGAGGATTTCGAGTTCGAGACGTCATTCCTTCACAAGGATGGCGGCGAGACCCGGTTGACGCTTTCCGATGACGAGCCGGGGCTGGTGGTGACGGAGTATCGGGATACAGGCGGGGAACCGTTGCGGTGGACATGGATGCGGCATGGCATCTATCCAGTGGGCGAGCAGATGAACGTTTCCGTCGCCGGGGTGGAACAGACGACGCCCTGGCCGATGCAGGATGTGCAGATCGAGACGGAGTTGGAGGGCGAGCCGCCGACACCCATGCCGGGCGGCACATGGGATGGGCGTGGAACGGATCGGCGTCAGGCGGCGGATGGGGCGCGGGACTGGCCTTTTGCCGTGTCCTATCGGTTCGATGCGGAAAAGACGGTGACCTTGTCGGGGTGCAGATACCGGACGGTGGGGGTGGATGCCACTTTTGCGTCGGACGGCGCGGATTGGGCGGCGCGTTGGGTCTATTTTCCGGACTTCGACATGGCTGTTCAGACGAAGGGGCGCGACAGCCGGTCCGGTGCGGATTGGGCGAACGGGTTGGTCGGGATCGACAATTAGGTCGGTTGCACGGGGCCTGTGGGCGGGTGTCGCATTGACCCCCTGCCCTTTCGCGCGCCTGATCTGGGGGCGGCGAAGGAGGTCCCCATGACGACCGTGGTGGAAGAGATCGGCGGAGAGCCGGTCGTGCATGCGCTGGTGGAGCGGTTCTACGACATCATCGAGACGGCACCGGAAGGGGCGCGGATCCTGGACCTGCATCTGCAGGGGCATGGGCTGGCCCATGTGCGGGTGGAGCAGTTCGGGTTCCTGAGCGGCTTTTTCGGCGGGCGGCGCTATTATGCCGAAACCCA
>Ga0164290_1001225_pt1 | contig 45505 bp, 40 predicted proteins | sample Micstemetagenome_FD_108782 | JGI IMG/M metagenome (GOLD analysis project Ga0164290, IMG submission 108782) | Contaminated culture microbial community from soil near Moab, Utah, USA - Microcoleus steenstrupii SON62 (Illumina Assembly) | ecosystem: Environmental > Terrestrial > Soil > Soil crust...
GGACAACAACACCTTGTATTTCGCCGTCAGATTCGGCATCCTTGCCTCCTCGTACCAGAACCCGCCAACAACCCGTACCGAAGATTAACTCAACCTGACGGAATTGGATAGACGGAGCAGTAGTTGTTGGGAAGCCGCCGGGAATTCGTTTTTGGCGACTCGGTTTCTTGAGAGAAAAGCCCCGTGCCGACAACGGTCACCACCAAGGCACATCCCAGAACGCAGGCCCGCAACATGGTTCATGCTCCCTAAATCTGTGACTGACATGCTGAGCGACTGGACCGCCGAACAGATGATTGGCCTCCAACCAACCGTTGGCGCATGTCAGTCATACTGCCCATAAGAACAGTTCAGTGCAAGTCAAAATCGGGAGCTTCGATAAAATGCGGGGAAGCACTACAGACTGGAGGCAACTCACTGCTGCAATTCCAGAGCAAAACGAAAACAGCCCGGGTGATCACTCATCCGGGCTGCTTGTTGGCTGATCGTGGTGCGACTCGCACTAGTTGACAATGCCGACTTTCTTTAGGTAGTCGACCACTTCCTGGGCCAGAGCGTCGATGCCTTTGTTGTCCGAATCGAGCACAAGTTCTGGCTTTTCGGGGGCTTCATACGGATCATCGATCCCGGTGAACCCCTTGATTTCCCCGGCGCGGGCCTTCTTGTAAAGTCCCTTGGGGTCACGCTTTTCGCAGGTTTCGAGCGAAGCGTTCACATAGATTTCGATAAACTCGCCCGGTTGCATGATCGCCCGGACTTTGTCGCGGTCGGCACGGTAAGGCGAAATGAACGCCGTCAGAGTAATTGTGCCCGATTCCGCGAACAGCTTGGCGACTTCACCAATCCGGCGAATGTTTTCCGCGCGATCTTCGGCCGAGAACTTCAGATTCTTGTTCAGGCCCATGCGGATGTTGTCGCCATCCAGAATATAGGTGTGCTTGCCCAGCGCGTGGAGCAGGTGATCGACAGTATTGGCGATGGTGCTTTTGCCGCAGGCGGAGAGGCCGGTGAACCAGAGGACGGCTCCCTTGTGGCCCTTAAGTTTCGCGCGTTCTTCCTTGGTGACGGTGTGATCATGCCACGTCACATTGGTGGCTTTTTGTTCGGTCATTGCCCACGGGCTCCTATACTGAAACGGTTTTAACGGTTGCGGAACGTGTGAATATTAGGGAAAAACGAACGAAACCGGAAGCGCAGGCATGGCGAAATGCTTGGGAAAAGAGCCGCAAAGAGGCACAAGAGAGGCAAAAGAACAATCCTGGCGACGATCGTAGATTCCGCGTTTTCCTCTGAGCACTCAACTTTTTGCGCCCTTTGTGCCTCTTTGCGGCTTAAACCGAATTCAAATGACACCGTGCAATGGTCCACCCGAGGCGGCGAGTTGGTCGACGCGGCGGGTGATCTCCGGATCTTCGATCAGCGGGGGAGCGTGGTGCGGTTTGATGCGGGCGTCGATGACGAGCGATCCGCGACACCCCCAGTGCTTGTCCTCAATAAACTCGCCCACGCCATGCAGGTCGGTCGCCGGGTTGGATCGCGTGAAAGTCACCCACAACCAGTTATTCAATGTCCGGGCGGTGAAGTCGCTGTCATCGACCACCAGCACCAACGGGAAATGATTGAGCGGATGTTCGAGCGACAGGGATCGCAGCGACGCCCAGGGATTGCTATCCCCGGGCGTCTTCTCGCTGTTGGATTGAATCGCCAACACACCCGGCAGGCAGAGACGCGGATTCCGGTATCCCTCTGGCAACGGAAAATCGCGTGGGATCTCCGTCGGCAGTTCGCGGCGTTTCGGTCCCGCCGCCGCAATCACCACTTTCGATCCGCTGTTCAAGCCCTGTCCCGAATAATCGAGCGTGTCGATGGTCGTGCGCGTCTGAAAGTGCAAGTCCGTGGTCCAGTCAACGCGTTCCAGCAGATGCTGACAGAATGCGGCGATGTCATGAATGTCGAGTCCCAGCGCATCTTCCTGAGCGATGATGAGCAGATACTTCGCCAGTGAGAGTTGCCCCTGACCGAGGATCGCGTTCGCGATCGTCAGCAACTCTTGCGGTCGGCGGGTGGTTGCATAGGGGACGTAGCGTTCGCTGCCTATGGCGAGCAATAACGGATGCACCCCCGCCGCATCGACCGCATGAATCGCCTTCACGCCGGGGATCACCGTCGGAATAATCGGGCCGGTGATTTCGTGAATGATCTCGCCGAACGACGTGTCTTCCTGCGGCGGACGACCGACGACAGTGAACGGCCAGATGGCATCGCGGCGATGGTAGACATGCTCGACCCGCAGCACAGGAAACTCGTGTCGCAGACTGTAATACCCGAGATGATCGCCGAACGGTCCCTCGGGCTTGGTCGCACTGGGATCGATGGAACCGGTGATGCAGAAATCGGCATCGGCCCAGATGGGCAAACTGTTGGGACGAGTCGCCATGCGGATTGGCCGACCACCGAGCGCCGCTGCGAACAGCAACTCCGAAAGCCCTTCCGGTAGAGGCATCACGGCGGAAAGGGTCATCGCCGGGGGACCGCCGACAAAGATGTTCACTGGCAGTCGTTCTCCCCGCTCGATCGCCGCCGCATGATGCACGCCGATGCTGCGATGAATCTGATAATGCAGCCCGATCTCTTTGTTCGGGACATAGTCATTCCCAGCGAGTTGCACGCGATACATACCCAGGTTGGAACGGGCGAAGCCGGGTTGCCGGGGATCTTCCGTGTAGACCTGTGGCAGCGTGATGAACGGCCCGCCATCATCCGGCCAACTTTGCAGGCGAGGTAACTGGTCGAGCGTGGTTTCGCATTGCAGCGCCGGCCCGGTCGAACACTTGCGGACCCACATGTTCCACAGTGAAAAGGGTACATCGCGATACCGCCACGGCTGCTTCCAGAAGTTCGCCGGATCGATTTTGAGTTCGACGAGATGCCGGACCGCAGCCAGTTCATCGCGAAACAGAAACCGGGTGCGGTCGATGGTGCCAAAGAGGTTGGACACCATGCGGAACGAACACCCTTTCACGCGGTTGAACAAGATCGCCGGTCCGCCCGCCAGGTAGACTCGCCGTTGAATCTCCGCCGCTTCCAGGTGCGGATCGATCTCGACATCGAGCCGGACGAGTTGCCCGGTCCGTTCGAGGTCGGCGACACAGGCCTGCAAGCTGCGGTAACCCATTGACAAGTTCCAAATCCGAAATCCGAATGTCGAAATCCGAAGATTCAAATCCAGGGGCGGGGGAATCTTCAGATTGTAGTCGTTGGTCTCGGGCAGCGAACTGGCTACACTGTAATCAGTGAAAATTGATACGTCGGCCGGGTCGGCGGGATTCGGTGGCGGTGAGTTCTACCCCTGGGGGAATGTCTGATGCGTCTGTTCATGGCAAGTCTGATCGCTGGAGTCTATGTGATGTCGCTGTCCGCCAATGCTGCTGAAGCCACCAAGGTCACCGATTTCAAAGTGAAGTCGCTCGCGGGAGAGGAAGTCGACCTCGCGAAGTACAAGGGCAAAGTGCTGCTCATCGTCAACGTGGCCAGCTACTGCGGCAACACCAAGCAGTACACGCCGTTGCAGGAACTGGCCGATAAGTACCAGAGCGAAGGCCTCGTGGTCCTCGGCTTCCCCTGCAACCAGTTCGGTGCTCAGGAACCCGGTTCGGCCAGCGAAATCGCGACCTTCTGCAAGACAAAGTACGACGTCAAATTCGATCTCTTTGAGAAGATCGACGTCAATGGCGACGACGCGGCCCCGATTTACAAGCTGCTCACGTCGCATGAACCGGGTGCCGGTCCCGTGAAGTGGAACTTCGAGAAGTTCCTGATTGGCCGCGATGGCAACATCGCGGGACGGATCCAGGCACGGACTCAACCCGACTCTCCGGAAGTCGTGAAGGCGATTGAAGCCGAACTCGCCAAGAAGTAAGCGTGACAGACTGCAACAGCCCCCGTTGCCGAACAACGGGGGCTGTTTGTGTTCAATTCGCATTGTTGATAGACGGCCTAAGAAATGGACCAACCACCACATCCTGTCGCAGACATTCCACGACAATTATCGTGGTTCGCGGTTTGGAGATGGAGTCCGTGGAAGCTGTCTCTGATTGTGGTTGGACTGCTAACTGCATACGTGGGCGCCGAAGAACCACTTTCCTACCTGATTCTACGCCGATATGGGATGAGTTTTGGGCACTCCCAAGCGTTTTCTGTCCACTGCAATGTCTATGGACCGATGCATCTCGCCAGGAAGCAGTTTCCGTTCCTGATGACTCTGAGCATTGCCCAGGATAAATGGCTACAGGAAACGTTCGGCCCCCCTTTTGGCACGTGCTTCTTCGAATGACACGATCCATAGTATCGAAGACGAATCGGTTGCCGAAGCATCAGATTTGGACGAGAATCAAAAGCTGTTCGCTGCGCGGTCATGATTGTGGACCCGTCTCGGCGGCGGTATCTTCGCGGAGACTATGCGGGCCGATTTCTGGATCGTCTGGTTTCTCGCTTCCGCCGGTGTCGCCAAGTTGCTGGCGATCGGCGAAAACACCATTCATGGCTATGGCTGGCGGCGGCCTTTTTTGCAGCGTGTCCGCTCGGCACACAACATTCTGCTGGTGAGCTACCCCCCCGCTCTGTTCTTGGGACTCGGCTGGTGGGGTCCGCGTCTGTTGTTCGATGGCCCATGGTCGGCCGTCGGTCTCTGGGGTTGGGCCGGTTTAGCCATCGGTGCGATCGGGTTTGTGGCTCTGATCGCGTCGACGATTCGCCATCTCACGTATCGACCACCGCCGTGTGAAGTCCATGCGACCTCGCAGGTAATCGATATCGCAGCAAAAACCGCAGAATCACTGGTCGGTCCTGGCCGCGCGAAATGGCTGGCGAGGCTACCCTACAACCAGCAGTTCACGCTGGAAGTCCAAGAGAAAACCTACCTGCTGCCCCAGATTCCCGAAGCCTGGGATGGCCTGTCGATCGTGCATTTCTCTGATGTCCATTTCCGTGGTCCAGTCACGCGGGCTTACTTCGAAGTGGTCATGACGGAGATCAATCGACTGGGCGGCGATGTCGTTGCCTTCACCGGCGATCTGCTTGATCACAAGGCCTGTCTGCAATGGATTCCCGATACCTTCGGCCGCGTGACAGCACCGCTTGGCTGTTACTTCGTGCTGGGCAATCACGACTGGTACGCCACGATCGATGGCCCGATTCGTGCGGCCCTCCGCGAACATGGCTGGATCGATGTGTCCGGGACCACGGTCTCGCTGTCACGATCGGATTCCATCTGCACCATCAGCGGGACTGAACGGCCGTGGATGGGAACGGCTCCTGAGTTTGCGGCCAAAACCGCGAATGAGTTGCGAATGCTGTTGAGTCATGGCCCCGATCAGTTCGCCTGGGCGCAGAAGCATACGGTCGACCTGATGCTGGCCGGCCATACGCATGGCGGACAAATCCGCTTACCGCTGTTGGGGCCGGTTTACTCACCCAGCATTCACAGTTGTCGCTATGCCTCGGGGGTGTTTGCCGCGAACAGCACACTGATGAGCGTGACCCGCGGGGTCTCCGGGCGGGAACCGATTCGGTACAACTGCCGTCCGGAAATCACCAAACTGATTCTGAGAAAGAAAATTTCGAGCAATCAAAAGATCGCGAATTGACTGCGGTGAGAGTTGGAACCGTGGCCAAACTGGGTAGAATTCCGCTACTGTTCCGGCGACGTCCGCCATGCATTCTGCCGAACCTCTGACGTAGAGTGTTCGCATCCGCTTGTGAAAGTCCGCGTGTGAGCACGATTCTGATCTGGGGCGGCTTTGTCGTCCTGGTGTTGATTATTCTGGCCTTCGACCTCGGAGCCTTCTCGCGCGGTCCATCCAAAGCGATCTCGGCCCGGCAGGCCCTGTTCCGCACCGGCGTGTATGTCTGCCTGTCGATCACGTTCACCGTGTTCGTCTACTATGCCTATGACAACCACTGGTTTGAACTGGGCGTGTATGCCGAGCCCGATGACGCCGAAGAGCACGACGACCACGCGGAACGTCCGCGATTGGCCTACTGGTTTGAACCGAAGCTGAAGTCGGAAGCAGGGCATGGCCTGCCCTCGAATGGACAGGAAGCGGCGACGATGTACTTCACCGGCTATCTGGTGGAACAGTCGCTCAGCATGGACAATATTTTCGTCATCGCGCTGATTCTGGGGTTCTTCAAAGTTCCGGCGGCGTACCAGCATCGGGTGTTGTACTGGGGGATTCTCGGGGCCCTCATCATGCGCGGCGTGATGATCGCCCTCGGGGCACAACTCATTCACAGCTTCGACTGGATCATTTATGTCTTCGGCGCCTTACTGGTCTACACCGCCTGGAAAATGCTCAGTTCCGACGAAGACCATCTCGATCCGGAAGACAGCCGCACGGTGAAGCTGCTGCGGAAGTTCATCCATGTTCACCCGTCATTTGAGGGGGAACAGTTTTTCGCGACGATTGATGGTGTCTGGGGTGCGACCCCGTTGTTCCTGTCACTGGTGATCGTGGAAACCACCGACCTCATTTTCGCGGTCGATTCCATCCCCGCGGTCTTCGGCATCACGCACGATCCGTTCCTGGTCTTTACCTCGAATGTCTTCGCAATCCTTGGACTGCGGTCGTTGTACTTCGCGCTGGCAGACCTGCTCGATAAGTTTCGCTACCTCAAGTACAGCCTGGTGGCGATTCTGGCATTTGTCGGCATCAAGATGCTGGCCCATGCCGTATTGGAAATTTCGCCGCTGGTGTCGCTGACCGGCATCGGTATCTTTCTCGCCCTTGGCATCGGTGCTTCCTGGTGGATTCCGGAAACGGAAACCGAAGCCGCCGTGGCTACGGCCGATGAACCGACATAATCGCCATCATGCACATTGTCTCGACCACAGAACCGGTGCCCGTCTTCGACTGCCATGTGCTGTTGCGTAAGCCGACGGCCGCGGGAGAACCATGGCAGGCACGCTGTGCCGCGGCCCCCTCGGTCTCCGCGACGGGCAGCACGGAACGGGAAACCCTGCAATCGCTGGTCATCCGGTTCAAGTACTTCATTCAGGAATACCGCCAGCAGTCACAACCGATTCCGTGGGTCTCACCGGAACAGACACCCGCGGCCGATGAAGTCGAGCGCTGGATCCCGGTCCATCTGTGACAGCGGTACCGATCGCCGAAACCATGCGTCTGACACGCACGCTGCCGCGTCTAGCGATCACAGCACGCCTGTTGAACATTCTCGCTGCCGATCGCCCCAACGAAGCCCAAGTCCGCGGGGCCGCCTCGTCGATGAAAACTGGAAGTGCTCCACGAACTGAGTTCTTCGACTTTCATGCTGATGAGTCCAACAATGATAACGGGTATGCAGCGGGCGTTGCTGGTCGGCCTCGTCATGAGCTTGTGGGTCACGTCGGTGTATGGCCGCCCCATCTTCGTCGATAACCAGTCGGGATCAGATGGTTACGACGGTTACGCGGCCACGGTGCAGACGGCGCTCACGGGGCCCACAAAATCACTGCGCCAAGCCCTGCGGTTGGCCCGCCGCGGCGATGAGATCATTCTCACAAACACCGGCATCCCCTACACCGAACCGCTGCTGCTCAGCGGCGGCCGACACAGCGGGTATCCGACCGAACCGTTGACGATTCGCGGCAACGGCTCGGTGCTCAATGGAACCGCTGAACTTCCCGTCGATGGCTGGCAACGACAAAGCAACGGGCTCTGGCGGTTGTCGCTGACCCGCAAAGGATCCTACCGGTTCTTCCACGAGGGCCAACCGGTCGCCGAACAGGCCATGGCTACGCCGTCGTGGAAGCCCACCGACCTGGCGATCGATCATTGGGCCAGCCAACAGGGAGCGGTGCTGTTCCGCTTTGATGACCAGCGGACACCCATTACCGAACGCTGGAGTTATGCCGCGATCGACTTCGGCGTGTCGCTGGTGGATGTCCGACATGTCCATCTTCAGGATCTGACGATCGTGGGCTTTCGCATCGATGGCATCAACGTCGACAACGCCTGCCAGGATATTACCCTGGAGAATGTCACCATCGAGAACAACGGCCGGGCCGGTCTGGCCGTGGGCGGGTCTTCACGCGTCGACGTGAAGAACAGCCACATCGCCTACAACGGTCGGTATTCCGTGCTCATCACCGAGCGTGGCGGCGTGCAACTCGAGGCCTGCGACCTGGGTGGTACTGACCCGACGGTTATGGAACTGAAGTAGCGCGGGCAGGCGCGTTAATTCGCGCCCTCGACAGCTGGCATCGGGGCATTCACGGCGTTGTGCAGGACGTGGCCATAGCCCGCTTCGATCAATGCCAGTTTCTCGGCGCGGTTCACGCGCCACATCAGAATGCCCACCGCTGTCGCCACAGAGAAGATCATGCCCATCATGAACAGAATGCTGATCATGTAGGCCCGTGGCTGTGGGCTGTCTGACTCCAGGGCATTCTTGCACATCGGGCAGGCCACCGCCGACGACGTCCAGAGTGAGACGTTCATCAGAATAGCCAACGTCAGCCAGTGATATCGTTTCGGCATGACCTAATCCTCAATCGCAGGGCGTGGCACTCCCTCAGGAAGCCCCCGAGCGCGACATCTACAATTTCCGGGGGCTATCGCTTCGCGGAGCGCCCCCGCCACCCTTATCGTTTCCTTACACACTCAAATTATAGCAACCGCAGCAGCTTGCGACGATGGATCCTGGAGATCACGCCGCCGGAGCCACTGGCCAATGGTACAGAAACCAGTAGATCACCACCCCCGTGACCGACACATACAGCCAGATGGGATAGGTAATGCGGGCAATCCGCCGATGCTGGGCCCACTGCCCTTTCAGTCCCCGATAAATCGTCAGGCAGGCCAGCCCCGCCGTCGGTACCGCCAGCAACACATGGGAAATCAGAATCGTAAAGTAGATCGGCCGGATGATGCCCGTACCCGGAAACTTTCGCCCCGATTCCCCCGTGTAATGATGCAACGCCGCATGGTAGGTCAGGTAGCAGACCAGGAAGACCACCGAGGTGCCGAATGCGGTCAGCATGATGTTGCGATGCGTGTCTCGCTGACCCCGTTTGATCGCCACGTAACCCGCGAGCAGCAACAGCGTCGCCAGGCCATTCAACGTGGCATTGATCGTCGGCAGAATCGCCACCCAGTTGGGCATAAAGTACCGTCTCGGTCGAGGGGTTTTCGCAGCGTGATGCCTACGGACGGCCGTCGGCCACGGGAGTCGATTGCGAAAGACCGTTACCCGCCGCCACGGGGAGCGACAGCGACTTCAACTCGCGCCGCAACTCCGCCATCTCGACATCTTTGGCGGCATTGAACTTCCCGCGCACCACGCCCTCGGCATCCACGAGAATGACGTTGGTCGAATGAATGATCTCGAAACCTTCCTGTCGATCTGGGCCCGTGACTTCCTGTACGGGCATGCGGAAGCTGCGATGAATCAACCCGTAGATTTCCGTCTGATCGCCCGTGAGAAAGTACCACTTGTTGAGATCGGCCCCATTCAACTTGGCGTAGTTCGCCAGCACATCCGCTGTATCGCGCGCGGGGTCGACCGTCAGCGTGACCAGTTGAAAATCGCGATCACGTAACTGATCCTGCAAGTCACGCAACTGCTTGGTAACGGTCGGGCATGGTCCCAGGCATTTCGTGAAGACGAAGCAAATCGCCCACGGCTTACCCAGCAAATCCTGCTTGGTGATGGTCCGGCCATCGCAATTTGTGAAGACGAAATCTTCAATGCCGTCCTGATCCCACAGCGGTGCATCGGCCGCGGGCTTGGGCTGCCCCATCAATTCCGAAAGATCAATCACTTGCGAGCCATCACCGGCACGATTGACCGGCAAGGTGACGCGCGTGGGCAGCGGGGCGACATCCGCCGGTACCGCGACTTTCAGCGAATCGGAGACACTGCGATCTGCGACCAGACCCTCTTGTTCGCCCGGCTGTTGTCGCCAGGCAACGACCGCTCCCGCGATCACCATCACCCACATCAGACCTCCGGCGATCAGCCAGGCGGGTCGAAAACCAACGGGTGTCGACGAATCCACACCAGTTTCCTGCGTACTCATTCCAATTCCTTCAAACGGGACGTTGGCCCGTTCGTTGAGCCCGGCCATGTGCCGAGCCAGATCCCTGTCAACGAACATTATGCACCGTGCGACGTTGCGTCAGTCCCACGGCGACAGCCAGACACACCACACAAAACAAGCCGGTCACCGTCCCACAGACCGGCCACGACGGAAGCTGTTCCAGAGACGCCGGGTCGTGGGCGAGCAGCCTGCGCAGCCCGGCCACACCGTATGTCAAGGGGTTCAGCCGAATCACCCAATTGAGCCACCCCGCATCGCTCGCCGGGAACACCGCTCCCGACAGCAGCCACATGGGCAGCAGAAACACACTCATGATCGCATGAAAGCCATGCGTCGAATCCATCGGCCAGGCGATGACAAAGCCCAAGCCCGTCAGCGTGAAGCCCAGCACTGTCAGCCACCCGATGACCGGCACCAGGTTGGACCACGTCAGCCCCGTATGAATCTCGGGCGCCAACCCGATCCACGCAATCAGTGGCCCGACCAGCAGGAAGATCAGCGTTTGTCCAACCGCTAGAATTGTGCCACCACATAACTTGCCCAACACGATCGAAAGTCGTGAAACCGGTGCGACCAAAACCCCCTGCAAGAAACCTTCCCGGCGATCTTCAATCACGGAAATCGTCGAGAAGATCGCGGTAAAGAGCACGATCATCACAGCGACACCCGCGAAGAAATATTCCTGGTAGCTCACGCCCCCCGGTCCCTGAAACGACCCTTGCAGACCAGCACCGAACAGCATCCAGAAGATCAGCGGTTGCCCCAGCGCCCCAATGATGCGCGTGCGCTGCCGCAGAAAACGGACCAGTTCGCGCTCCGCCAGCGTGTAGACCGGCAACCAGCAAGTCACGAATGACGATGACCGCCCCAGTGGCAGGCTTGCCGCGGGGGCCATCAGCAGTGGTTCGGTGGTTACCAGTGTCTTCACGGCGAATAGTTATCGAGAAAAAGTCCGGAAAATTCAGGCGAGGAACCAAGTACAGACGGAACTCGTGCGATCAGGGTGGTGTCAGCACGACCAGTTCCGGACTGGTTACGGCAGCAGTCTGCAACTGATGCAATCGCAATTGACCGCACGCCGCGTCGATATCGGCCCCCTTGCGCTTCCGCACGGTCGCCGGAATTCCAAACTGCTCCAGTACGCGCACAAACTCTTGCGTTCGCGGGGCAGTCGGTTCCACATAAGACAGTTCGGTGACTGCATTCATCGGAATCAGATTCACATGCGCGATGCGTGATTGCAACAGTTTGGCCAGTTCCCTCGCCTGCTGCGGTCCATCGTTGACCCCCGATAATAGTACGTACTCGTAAGTCACGCGGCGACCGGTGACTTCAAAAAAATCATCCGCCGCCTGCAACACGGCATCGACACCAATTTTGTCATTGACAGGGACCAGTTGGGTTCGCAGCGTGTTATTCGGGGCATGCAGCGACACAGCCAGATTGTAGGCTTTGCCCAGCCGGGCCAACTCGCGAATTTTTTCCGGCAGACCGACCGTAGAAATGGTGATCCGTCGCGCACCCAGTCCCAAGCCACCTTTGTCATTCAAACTCTCGAGCGCGGGGAGCAAGGCCTTCAAATTGGCGAGCGGCTCACCAATGCCCATCACCACCACATTCGTGATGGCTTCTTCTCGCGGAAGTAATCGATCGAGCCGCAAGACCTGTTCCAGAATCTCTCCGGTCGTGAGGTTCCGCTTGAGACCTTGCAGACCACTGGCACAGAAGACACAGCCCATGCCGCAGCCGACCTGGGTGCTGATACAGACCGTCCGCCGTTCGGGCTCGCGCATCAGCACGCACTCGACGAGTTCACCGTCGGTCAGTTCCAGCAAGAGTTTCTCGGTGCGGTCACTCGCCACGCGATGGTCGACCAGTTTTCCGGGAAACAGCGAGAACGATTCCGCGAGCAACCCCCGCAATGCGGCGGGCAGATCGTGCATCTCAGGGAACGAGTTGCTGCGTTTGCCGAAAATCCAACGGCGAATCTGATCGGCACGGTAACCGGGAATGCCGTGCTCTTCGCACCAGCGGCCCAATTCCGCGCGACTCAACTCATAGACCCGGGGCAACCCGGAAACAGCGGTAGCAGTTATATTCGACATCGTCCCGCGACAATCGCGATTTCTCGCGAAGTATTGTAGCGGGAAAGTGGCCCGGCGTGACAAGATTCCGTGACCGCCACAAAAACATTGTCGCAACATATTACAAAACAATATGTTACAACGACTCAACGCCCCTCAAATTGCGTTCAACGAGCCAGCAGACTCTCCACCGGCGCTGAGGCGGATAAGAACTTGGGCGGCTGTACGGCCGACTCTGTGGCCTGCTCATCACTTCGCTGATACCACATCGCCCGTAGCACATCTTGCCGTCGAAGCATGCCCAGCAAGCGACCATCGCGAACGACTGGGGCCCGTGCGATTCGGGCTTCGCGAAAGAGCTTCGATGCATCACTCAACGGCTGATCCGGAGCCAGTCGCTGCGGTTGACGCTGCATGAGTTGAGAGACCAGATCCCCGTCCAATGATCCCAGCAGTTCTGCTTTCAGCAACTCGTAATCGCTGATGATGCCGAGGAACTGATCCTCATCATCCACCACGGCCAAATCTTCGGCCTCGGCTTCAACCATAATCTGCAACGCTTTTTCTGCCAAGCAGTTCGGGCGAATAATCAAACTCGACCAGCACATCACATCAGCAACCGTGGCGGGCATGACAGGCCTCTCTATGGAATGAAGCAAGCGTCACTTCAACCATAGGTTGCCTTTTCGCAACGTGCCGGAAAATTTACCCCAGCACCCGAAACTGGATTTATTCGTTCCCCACCTGATAGAGCGGCAAAAAGCGGTAGTAGACTTCGAGGCACATCGCGCTGAGTGCCGTGGAGTAAACCCGGCCCCCCACACTTCCCCAGGGACCGACGGGATCCCAGCTTCCGGCGGTTTCACCACCCCGTCGCTGAAGGCGAATCAGGTTGTCGCGCAGGGCGGTGTTCCATTGCAACCACGGATCGCCCCCCGCCTGATACATGGCCAGCGTGCCGTAGTACCAATAGTACTCATCGGGCTGTGAGAGTTGCGGCAGGTTGGCCTGCAGATAACGAACGGCTTCCTGACTGGCGGGGCTGGTCCGCCGCAAGCCATACATCTGCTTACAAAACAACGCTTCCGCGGTCATGGCTGGGGTTGGTGGGCTTTCCTGCTTGTATCCAGCGAGCCCGCCCGATGTCCCGCGACTCCTGTCTCGCAGAAAGGCGACCATACCGGTGCGGCTTTCTGCCGGTGTTCCGATCCCCGCGAGTTCCGCACTCTTCAGGGCCATCGCCTGCCAGCCGAACATGCTCATATCACTGAGAGAGGCCCCGAGCCGATAGCGCCAGCCCCCATCCGTATTCTGCGTTTCGCTGATGTACCAGACCCCGCGGGCGACAGCTTCTCTCAGTGCGGGAAATTGTGCCGGATCCTGTTGCATGCCATAGGCTTCCGCGAGCGCGTATGCGGCGATTCCATGGCAGTACATCTGATCATAATAAGTGGCTTTGCCGCCGAGATAACCATCGCTGCGTTGCTGGGCGATCAGCCAATCGATGGCCTTGCGAACCGTGGGAGCATAGACGCCCTCTTCGTGGGTATAACCCGCGCCAAGAAACGCCAGCAGCGACAGGCCCGTCACGCCGGTATCGGTTTCGGTACCGCCAGGAGGTTTTCCCGCATCAATCTGCCGAACTTCTTTCACGCCGCCGCCATGCCGATCGGCGTCCCAGTATCCATCGGTTTCCTGCATACGGGCCAGATAGGCCAAGGCGGCCTCTACGGCTTGTTCCGACTCCGCCGTACCGCCGTTTTTTAGTGCGATATCGCGGCGACGCTCAATCCGCCTTAAGCGATACGTTGACGCCGCGGCGGGTGAACGTGTTCCGACAGGACCATCGGCCGGACGGCTACGAACAAGTCCTGGAACGGGTGGAGCGTCTGCGTCGGAAGGCAGCGGCCGACGCACAGTGCTCATGCGCTCGGCATTCAAGTCAGTTTTGGGTCGAAACGGCTCGGCCCGGGCGATTTCCGTTCCGGTCGACTCCGGCTGCCGCGAAGGCATGGTTCGTGTGAAACGCGAGGCACTCGCCGAGCCATTGGGAGAAAAGGGCCGCGCTTCCTGCATGGGCGATCCGGCGTTCGGATCATCCACCGGAACCGCCGCCGGGCTGGATTGACGCGCGATGCTCTCGGCCGGTGTTCCGACCGGCTTCGGCAGCGTCGGATTCTGATCCAAGGGCAATGGCAACGCCATCGCCAACTCATCGGGTGCGGTCGCCGTGCGGGTTGCCGCGCCGGGTCGCGGATCTGACTGGGGAATCGGGTCTGCCTCGACGGCCCGCGTGAGTGTTTGACGCGCGGGGCTTGAACCGGCGGCGGCAGATTCAGCCCGGGCTTCCGCTGTACTTTCGGGAACCAGGGCATTTTCAGCCGCGGCCATCGCCGCCGAAACTTCCGGAGCTTCAAGTGTCTCTGGCGCGGGAGTCGGATCGGCAGTGGCTGAAGCCAACTGGGGGATTTCCATCAGTGGCGGAGGCGCGGTATCGATCTCAGTCCGGTCAGGATTCTCGACCGGTTCCATAGCGGCGTCGCGTTCGGTGCGTGTGGCCTGCAGATCGGGAATATCCAGGGGTTTTTGCCAGACCGCCGTATTTCCAGGGTCGGGCTGCGACACCGGGTCTTCACTTTCCATCAGCACCTGACGGATGGGAATGGGCGTGGGATCGCCCGGCGGTTCGGTCATCACCGGTCGTGACTCCACCACCGTGGCCCATCCAAGGCCGATGCAGAGATGCACCACCAGCGAAAGCACAAAAGATTTGGTCATTGCATGATGGTCACCCCAGCGCGTCGCGACCATCGTCAGCAGTTGCACCAAAGCACAAAACGACGTGCAGATGAGTCCGGCTCGGAGAAACAACTCCCCTGCGGAGGCTTCCGGGCCTCCCATCAGGATCTCCAGGAATTGTTCCAGCCAGACGGGCATTACGGGCTGACCTCCGCAGGTCGATGGGCCAACGAGAGATTGCGGATGCCTGCCTGTCGCGCCGTCGACATGGCATCCATCACATGCTGATAAATCGCCCGGCCATCTCCTCGCACCACCACAGCCTGCCCGGGGAAACGCTCAGCGGCTTCCTTCAGGAAGGCTTCCAGTTCGGCCGGAGTCCGCACTTGGTTGCGAACCGAGATCGTGCCGTCCCCGCGGATATTGACCACAATTTCGTCGGGCTGACCGGTGAGTGCCGTGGCATCGGCGACGGTCGGCAACTGAATATCGTACTGCCGTTCTTCCTCGGTGAACTGCGAGCCGAGCATGAAAAAGATGATCAGCAGCATCACCACATCGAGCATCGACGTGAGATTGATGCCGGGCTCATCCAGCGGCAGAGACTTCAAAGGCACGGCAAGACTTCCTGTTCCGGGCCGACGGAGCGAGCGCCCTCGGCGACGTCATCCTCCTGAGACGTGTAGTCTAACAGATCGGTTCCCGGAACGTCGCCCCTTCCGCCCCGTCCAGAAACTTGAGGCAAATGCGAAAAACATGTCGGTGAACACCGGCAAAGTCTGCCGAACCGACGCGGGCATCTACCGGAATGAGATGCCGCTGGTCTTTGTCTGTTAAAGAACCGGCATCGGGCTGACGACTTGACGCCCGCTCGCGGTTCAGTCGCGGCTTCGACTTCCCTCTAGGCGGTTTTGAGTGGCTTTGGTATGGTTCGCCGCCTGTTCGTAAATGGCGCAGGCGGATTGTTTGTTGTTCAAGGCATGGTGGCCATGGAACTCCGCAGGATTTTTCTGATTGCCGGTTGGGCCGTGGTGGCGGTCGGACTCGTGGGTTGCGACAAGCTGCCCTGGGGGGGCGGTGCCCAGTCCAATTTTGACGAAGAATTCGCCGATTTTGCCGACCTGGATGCCCCGAAAGATGATGCAGCCATTGGTGCTGAACCAGCAACAACCAACACGGGCGTGGAATTCGGCACGGAAGCGCCGATCACCCTGCCCAGCGCGTCGGACCTGTCGCTGCAACTTCCTGTGGGAGCACGCTTTCCACTCGTCAAAACCATTGAGCAACGGCTGACACAGCAACTGAAAACCGGACCAGTCGTCGGTCATTCCAAACTCGAACTGCAATTGTCGCTGCTGGTGGAAGAACAGCAAGACGCCCGCCGCCGCATTGGGGTCCGCTATCACCGCGTGCGATACTGGCAAGATCTGGGGGGCGAAATCGTGAGCTACGATTCCGCGGCACCGCCGGTTATCACTCCGCCTGCGGCCTTATCGTTTGCGGGTCTCAAGGACAATACGTTTTCATTCTGGCTGGGGCCCGATAACCGTGTGCAGGAACTGGTGGGCTTCAACGAATTTCTCCGCCGCTGTGTCGCGGGTGTCTCGCTCGACCAGCGACAAAACGTGCTGAATCAACTGGCATCGCTCGGCAGTGAAGATGGGCTGGCGAACTTTGTGGACGATAGCATCGGCCTGCTGCCCAACCCCGCCGATCCACAACTGGCGGGGCAACCCTTGCAGGTGGGGAGTCGCTGGGCGGTCCCTTCCAAAAGCTCTTCGGGAACGCAGTGCCTGTTGCAGGAACTGACGCCGACCACGGCACAAATTGCCCTGGTAGGGCAGATTAGTCCTTCGAGTTATGTCGACGACATTCGGCAGTTGAAGTTGACCGTGCAAGGTGGGCAGTGCAGCGGATTGTGTATTGTGGATCGCCAGACCGGCATGCCCACGCAGAGCCGCATCGATCGCCGGGTCGACATGGTGGCTCAACTCGCTGATGGCACTGAAATCCCTCAGCGTAAGGAAATTGTCACCACGGTCATGGCATTTCTGGAGCAGGGCTCGGGGCAGGACATCTCCAATGCGGTGTACCAACCCGCCGCGATGGCACCCGCCGGAACCGTGCAACCTGCGGGGTATCGTCCGTAATTGCGAGTGTTTCTCGTCCGGCAACCAGCCGCTGGAACGACTCGCTGCCTTCCCGCGTCAGTCACCAACGCCGATTCATGGCGTATTTGGTATCGCTGCCGATTTCCAACCGGCGAGTAGCTGGGCCGTGAGACGGTCTACCAGTTCCCGGTTCGCGGGATCGTTGGCGATGTTGGTGTTTTCTTGCGGATCCGTCTGGTGATCGTAAAGTTCCACCGCATCGACCTGAGTCGGTTCGTTGCGCTGCACCCAGCGTGTGAACCGGTAACGATCGGTTCGCATCGAATAGCCCATCAACTGTCTCCCCTGGACAGCACGCGGATACTGGCTGAACGCCGCGGACTTCACGGTGGCAGCAGGGTCGCGTAATACGGGAACCAGACTGGTCCCTTCGAGGTGTCCTGGCAAAGGCAACCCGCACAGGTCTGCGAGTGTCGGGTAGATATCGACAAATTCCACCAATGCTGAACTCCCCTGCCCCGCCGATTCCAGACCCGGCACGGAAATGATCAACGGCGCATTGGTATCATTTTCGGCATTGCTGTGTTTGCACCAGCCGCCATGCTCGCCCAGTTTCCAACCATGATCTCCCCAGAGCACGATGATGGTTTTATCGGTCAGCTTCAAGCGGTCCAACTCATCGAGCACGCGGCCGAGTTGGGCATCCATGTAACTGATCGCCGCGTAATAACCATGCTTGAGTTGCCGGGCGAGAACATCAGGAATGGGACCCGTGGGGATGCCGTGATAACTCCGCAGTTCGCCCCCCGGCATGACGGCATAGGCGGGTGCATCACGCGGAGGAAAAGGGTTCGGCGCGAGCGTGATCTGCGCCGGATCGTAGAAGTCCCAATACTTGTGCGGGGCAACAAACGGCAGATGGGGCCGAATAAAACCCACACCCAGCCAGAACGGCTGCTCCTGCTCGGCCCGTTGTTGCAACGCGGTGACTGCCAGATCGGCCAAGGCACCGTCGTGGAAGGAATTGTCTGGCACATCGGCGCTTTCAAAGGCGGGGCCATAGTTGCGAACCTTGCCCCCCTGTTTCTTCTTCGGTGCCGCTTTTGAGGCTGCGACCTTGGCTTTGACAATCGCCAGGTTTTCCGGCAAGCCATAGGTGCCATGACTTCCCTTGGGAGATGTCCAAGGAGTGGACCACGAAGGCGGGTCATCGAATCCCCCGTGAAAGAGCTTGCCCATACCCTGCACAAAGTAGCCGTGCTGCTTGAAGTGTTGTGGCAGCGTCACCACATCGGGCAAGGCCTTGCGAAAGTGGGTTTCCAGATCCCAGACCCGCGTGGTATTGGGCCGGGTTCCGGTGAGCAGACTGGACCGGGAAGGCGAACACACCGCCTGCTGGCAATAGGCCCGCTGAAAGGTCACCCCGCGACGCGCCAGCCGGTCGAGGTTCGGGGCCTGAATGTGGACGTCACCATACGCACCGAACTCCGGTCGCAGATCATCCACAGCGATAAACAGCACGTTCCAGGGTGTTTTCGTTTCGGCAGCCAGACTCGGGTCGAGCAGGCCGGTCCACAATGCACAAACAGCCAAGGTCAGTCGCAGCATGGTGCAGAACCCAGAAAGAAAGGACCGTCCATCCCGCAGAACTCGAAGTGAATTCGACGAGCCACTACGGCACAAACACGAACTCGGGGGAATTCACCAGCGCCCAGATCAGGTCTTCCGCGGTTTCACGCCAGGCGGCTGTCAGTCGCTGCGTCGGCGGGTCGCCTTGATCGAGTGCATGCTTGAGCGCGATCTTGCGATCATTCGCCTCGGGAATCAGGTGATTGGTCCACGCGACACCGAGTGATGTCACGGTGCGCGTTCGCACCAGCGGGACTTCTCCCGGCACACGCCGCTCGGCATAGCCATCTGAAAGAATCTCACGAAAGCCCTCCAGCTCTTCGGCGCGCGGATGACGTGTGAGGATGACTTCAAACACCTGCGTGATGAAGTCGTCGACGGGTTGGTCGCGGAGTGCCAGTTCGGTGAAGCGGCTGTCGTCGGAAAGCTGCGTGGTACGTTTGCCAATGACCCCGTTGGCGATAATTGCCGGTTGCAGTACGGTCATTTCCTGGGATCGCGTGGTGATGGGGTCGGGACGTGACGACCTCCAGCCGAAGGTTTCCAGAATATCTACCAGTGTTTGCGCACCAGGCAGAGACAGGCTCGGCCGATCGCGCTCGTTTGACATCGAAGCCAGTTGCCAGGCCCGGCGGACTTTGCCCAGATTGATCGATTGTTCAAAGCTGCGCATGCCATCGACATCGATATTGATCGACTCGACATTCACAGGTTTTCCGCTGACAGCAAACAGTGAATCGACGACTTGCTCCGCGGAGAGTCGGCGCGGCGATGGACCCGCAAACAAGCGGGCGCGACGATCATCCACCCCGGCTTCGGCATCGACCTCGCGTTGGTAGACCTGTGAATTCAGGATCAGCCGGGCCAACGCCTTCAGATCATAGCCCGACTCGATGAAGCGGCGTTCGAGGAATGTCAGCAGTTCAGGATGCGAGGGCTCGAAGGTTTCCCAATCGTCGACCGGTTCGGTAAAGCCGCGGCCGATGTACCGCTTCCAGACACGATTCACCAGCACCTGCCCGAAGCGGGAATTCTGCGGCGCGGTGATAATCGCGGCGAGTTGTTCACGGCGATCCTTGGGGTTCAGCAGCACATCGTTGGCGAGTTCTCCCGAGAAATGTTCCGCGAACGGCCACTCCGCCGGAACGGGTTCCCCCGGCTTCAAGGTCACTTTCACGAGGAGACTTTGCAATGCGGCCGGGTCACCGGGAATCGTGCTCGATGGGGGCACCGCAAGGGGTTGACGGTTCAACATGGAAGCCAGGCTGAACAAGTCTTTCTGGGCAAAGTCGTGGTACGGCGCATCGTGGCAGCGGGCGCACTTCATCTCCATGCCCATGAAGGCCTGTGAGAGAATATGCGCCTTGGCGGCCATCGGCGAATCGTTCTGCGAGGCGATCGCGAAGCCAGCCGGTCCACCAAAGCGCGGGCTGCCTTCCATCAGAATCAGTTCGGTCGCAAACCGATCGAACGGCTTGTTATCACTGAACGACTCATGCAGCCACCAGCGGAATGGGCCGGTGTTATTGAGCGTGGGGTTAATGATATTCGGATTCTCGGCGAGCACATCCTGCCAGTACCCCATCCAGTGATCGGCCCAGCCGGGGTGCTCCAATAGGCGGTCAATCAAACGGAAGCGGCGATGCTCGGGGGCATCATCGAAATATTCGGCAATCATGTCGGGCGTGGGCGTGATGCCAATCAGATCGAGCGTCGCCCGCCGCAGAAACGCCCAGTCATTGACCACCGGCAGCGCCGAGACCTGCTCGACCGCCAGACCTGCCGCAATGAACCGGTCAATCTCGTTGTAGGCGACATACCCCTCCGGCAAAGCCGGAATGGCCAGTGCTTCGCGTTCAGCCAGCGATTGCCGGGCCTGCTGATGCCGCCGCTCCCAGTAGGCAATCCAGTCTTTCGCCGCTGCGGTCCGGCGCTGTTGATTCAGGGCGGTCAAGCGGTCGGTTTCCGCATCGGCCCAAGTTAGCCAGCCACTGTTGGAAAGGGTCGCAGGCTCAGCGAACGTCACGAGATGATCCGGGCTGGTTGCGTCGACGGTGTTCCAGCTCAACGAGGCTTCGCCGAATTCCGTGCGACGTTTGTTGCCCCCGGCGATCAAATCGAGTTGCACCCGCTGCGGTTGTCCGGTGGCCTTGAAGGTGACGACCGTTTCATGATCGCCCGGTTGCACATCGCGTAGCGCGACGGGGTCATCACCGGGAACGGGATAGACGCTGCCATTGCCATCGCTGCCGTCACCCAGTTGTTTGGTGAAGCTGAGCGTGGCGACTTCCTGGCCATCGATGGTCAGAATGGCAGCACTCCGCGCGCGAACGCGCAGTCGTACATCACCGGCCGGCCAAGTCACCATGCCCAGCATCCGGACCATTAACGGATTGCCGCGATCGGCCCGCACGCCATGATTCGTATAACGCTGTGGCAATTCCGTGATCGCGAATGCGGGCCAATTGACCGTTTCCGCTGGCTCAGGCAAGCGGAATTTCCAGTCTTTTTTGTCCGGAATTCCTTCAAAGAGTTCGAGCAGCACCGTCTGTTCCGGCAACTGATCGGGCGAGACATACGACGGCGGTTCGACGAACGCAAACCGGGCCTGCATCTGTTCCGCGGAAATCACCTGCCGATGCACCGCGACTTCGTCGATCAGCCCCATAAACGTGCTGGCGGGGTTGTTCGACATTGAAGAACCGATCCACAGTTCATCGTTATCAACGACGGGTGCCTCGGTGGTCGCACCACCGTAATCCCACTTGCCGGGAACTTTCTGACCATCAATGTAACCGGCGATCGAAGCGGGTTGTCCGAATACATAACTCACGGCGATGTGATGCCAGCCGGAGTCGACGGCGAAGGTTTCCGTCGAATTCCAGCGATGAAAGTCCTGCGTGCTTTCCGCATGGGGTTCCCGATCGCGGAACAGAAACGAAATCGCCGCCCCACCTTTGTCTCCCGACAGCCGCAGAGCATAGTTCTGGTTTTCTGGCTGGAAACCGGTGTTACGTGTCCGGCCTTTACCAACCACGTACATCTGCTGGCCACTGCCGAGCTTGGTGACATTGACCCAGGCTTCGAGGGTGATCGCATCGCCGTTGTCGAAGTCGAGCGGGCTGTGGTCACCGGGATCGGTAAATCGTAGAGAGGCCGATTTGCCATCGAATTTCGCCGCCTGATTGGTCGCGGTGAACCCCGGGTACGATGCCGGTCGCGGACCTTCGGGACCAAACGTGACACCGCCGACGGAGTTGCCGTGCAAGGTGACTACCGGGTCGGCATGGCTCTGGGCTGTCAGACCGGTCTCGGAGCGATCTGTATCAAACCGCCACCACAACACGGGGCGATCTGCCGCAACGACATCGGCAAAAGGTTTGACCGGGGTGGGAACCGGTTCCGCTGCGGAAACAACGCCACCACCAATCCCGCATGCCAGGCAGGCGACCATCCAGAGACGAAACATGGGCGAGCACCTCATCGAAGAATCATCAGGCTGTTGCGATCACATCAGCCTAACATGATTTGATGAGTTTTGGCGAGCGAAAACCGGTCCTCTGCGTGTCGACTTGAACACTATCGCAAAGAGCGGCCGCGCATCATCAGCCAGCCGATCAGTCCTACAAAAATCAGGATGCCCGCGTACTCATACGGTCCCATGTTGTGCCAGAACCGGACGGCTTCGCGAACGTAGTAACTGTAATGCTCGTAGATGAAATCGACCATGGGGCTGCCCTTGCGGGTGATGCTGGTTCAGAAACTGCAACCAGTCCCGACGACTGAGAAATGGGGGCCCGCGCCGCAAACGTAAGTCATGCCCAGCGATCTGCCGCTTCCATTTTCGTCGCCCCGAGGAAACTCTCTGCCTGAAGACCATGGGAGCGCTACCATCGGTACGATCACTCCAACCGTTACGATGTCACAGCCAGGAATAGCAGGTTCAAGTCAACTGTCATTTGAACTCAGGTGTGCCACGGCTCTGTGAGCCGTGCGACGGCACAAATTGCATCCAATACACGGCTCACAGCACACGGTTCACAGAGCCGTGGCACGCAGCAGTCGCCCCACTCAACCCGCCCTGTGGACATTTGCCGCCCAGGCGAGCACACTGATTTCATCTCTCTGGAAGGTTGCCAACGATGTCCGCCCTGCAGCCACGCGTCGTCGTTCTCGGCTCGATCAACATGGACCTGGTAGCCCGTGTGCCCCGCATCCCGAGGCCCGGCGAAACCCTCTCCGGACAGACGTTGACCTACATTCCCGGCGGTAAGGGGGCCAATCAGGCCGTCGCCGCGTGTCGACTGGGTGCTCAAGTGCAGATGCTCGGCCGACTCGGCGACGACGCCTTTGCCGCAACGTTACGTGCGGGATTAACTGCCAACGGTGTCGAGACCACGGGCGTGATGACGACTCCTGCGACAGCCAGCGGCGTGGCATGGATCAGTGTCTCCGAGGACGGCCAGAACGCGATCACCGTCATTCCGGGGGCTAATGGTGCCGTCAGCATCGCCGATGTCGCGGGTTGGGAACCATGGCTGAATTCCGCCGATGTGCTGCTGCTGCAACTGGAAGTTCCGCCAGAGACCGTCGCGGCAGCGATCGCCGTGGCTCAGCGGTTGGGAGTCCGTGTCGTGCTGGATGCCGCCCCGATCCCGACCACTCTGTTACCCGCAGCCTGCTGGAACGTGGACCTCTTCAGCCCGAATCAAACCGAAACGGAACAACTGCTGGGGCAACCAGTCGAGACACTGGCTCAAGCCGCTGACGCGGCCCAACGCCTGCTTGAGCGGGGACCGCGGCAGGTGGTCATCAAGCTGGGAAAGCTGGGAGCCTGGGTGGCCGGCCGCGAGCTGAAGCCGCAACATGTGCCCCCCTTTCTGGTCACACCGGTGGACACCACGGCAGCGGGAGATGCCTTTACCGCGGCCTTGGCCGTGGAATGGGCCCGCGGTCTCCCGTTGCCTGATGCCTGCCTGTGGGCTTGCGCGGCGGGAGCAGTTGCGACACTGACGGCGGGAGCCCAACCGGCCATGCCGACACGTGAACAGGTCGTGCGTCTCTTATCGCAGCAGCGACCATGAGAGGCATCGAAGCATCCGTCAACGGAGGACTTTTGCTAAGATGAGCGAGTGCAAGAGCTAAGGGTCAAGTGCTGAGTGCTAAGTGCAGAATCAACTTCGATGCGGTCTTGCTTCTGTGGGAATCTTGACTTTATGACTCTTGGCCCTCAGCCCTTAGCTCTTGACCCTTAGCCCTTGACCCTCCTCCCTCTCCCCTGCTGATGTCTGCCACACGATGCCCGACGTTGAGCGGATTTCCGAGACACAGGATTACGATACCGCAGCCCATGAACAGGCCGTGCGGTTGAGCGCTGCGCACGATATTCCCCCGTCGACCGTGCCGGGCTATGAGGTTCTGAAACGCATTGGGGCCGGGAAGTTTGGTTCTGTGTGGCTGGCGCGCGAACACAATACGGGCAAGCAGGTCGCCATCAAGTTTTACTCACAGCGGCGCGGTGTCGATTGGGCACTGCTGGGCCGCGAAGTCGAAAAGCTGGCGGTGCTGTATACCTCGCGAAATATCGTCGGCCTGATTTCCGTCGGCTGGGATCACGATCCTCCTTACTATGTGATGGAGTATCTCGAAAACGGTTCGCTGGCCCAACGGTTGGAGGCCGGGCCGGTTTCCGCGACAGAAGCCGTTCGCATCGCCATTCGTGTCGCACAGGCACTGGTGCATGCCCACGGCAGCGGAATTCTGCATTGCGACATCAAACCCGCGAACATTCTGCTCGATCAGGATGATGAACCCCGGTTATGTGACTTTGGTCAATCGCGCCTGGCTGATGAACGCAGCCATTCGCTGGGGACACTGTTTTACATGGCCCCGGAGCAGGCCGACCTGCGGGCCGTCCCCGATGCCAAGTGGGATGTCTATGCACTCGGCGCGCTGTTGTATCATCTCCTGGTCGGTCAGCCCCCCTATCGTAGTGAACTGCATGAGCAGCGACTGCGCGAGCCCCGCGCCCTAGCCGAACGGCTCGACACCTACCGCGACATCGTCACCACGGCGCAGCGACCGCAGTTGCATCGGCAAGTTCCCGGTGTCGATACGGCGCTGGCCGAGCTGATTGATCGCTGCCTGGCGGTCGACCCCGCGCGACGGTTACCGAACCCGCAGGCGGTGCTCGATCGATTGCAAAGTCGCGAACGGCAACGGGCCCGCCGACCGTTGATTCTCACGGGCATTGTACTACCCGTGCTGTTAATGCTGTCGATTCTGCCGTTCGCGCTCGATGCCCTGCGTGACACAGTCACCACCAGCCGGGCCAGTTTGATCGCCCGGGCCCAAGAGAGTGATGCCTTGTCGGCGAAGCTCCTCGCGGGGAGCTTACAACGCGAACTGGATGATCGCCTGAATGAACTGCTGACCATCGCCGAGGATGACAACGTGCGACAACTCGTGCAGTCGCAGGCCACGCAACCGCGCGAACAGCGTGCCGAATTGTTTGCCGTGCTCGATCGGCGTAAACGGCAAGTGGAGTCGCGGCGTGAGGAATTGCAGCGGTCGCTCGATGCCAGTTGGTTCCTGCAAGATGTGGCGGGGTATCAGCGCTGGCGTTCTCCGGCGAGCGAAACGATCGACCAAGCCTTTCCCTGTCGTGATTACTTTCATGGTCAGGGAGGCCGAGTCCCCGCGAGCGATGATGACGCGACCGATGACTGCATGAATCTCGCCCCCATCACCCGACCGCATGTTTCCACGCCCTATTCCAGTCGCACCAGTCAACAGTGGAAGATCGCGCTGTCGGTTCCGGTGTGGCCTCCCGGTGACCTGGAGCCAGAGTCGTCCGCCGTCCAGGGAGTCCTGGCACGCTCGTTGAATCTGAGTTCGTTACTGGCGGACTATCAGAAAGGGCTGGCCTCGGATCATGACGATCATGGCCCGCGATATCTGGCATTGGTCGACGCACGCAGCGGCATCGTCCTGGCCCATCCCTGGCTCACCGCGGCACACCTCGACCCCTTGATCGATCTGCAAGACGAATTACGCGTCAGCCCGGAACTGGCCACGCGACTCGCCGAATGGGTGACGGACACCGATACCAGTGCGGCAGACCCTGCGTTACAACTCGACCATTATCGCGATCCCGTGGGGCGACTTGTCCCCGAGGAATATGGCGGGGAATGGATTGCAGCGCTGGCACCGATTGGTGACACCGGTTGGGTCGCGGTCGTGCAGGAACGTCGTGAACCGGTACTGGCCCCGGTCGAAATGCTGCGTGACCGGCTCGTCACATCGGGAGTGATCGGCATGCTGGTGATGACCGCGCTGATTGCCGCCACCTGGTGGTTTATCATGTCGCTGATGAGCGAGCGACGGCCACAATGGCTGCGGGCTTGGCAACGCCGGTGGCAGCCGCATTCTCTGCAACCGCCCACAACCCCGGGAAGGATCTCGGAAAGTGCATGAACTGGTCGCCTGGGGTACACAGCCAGATCAATCGCTGCGGTGGTCTCTTGCGGAAGGTCGCGAGGAATCGATCGGTCGCGATGCCGCCGCGTCTTTGAGCGTCCCCTGGGATGCCCGCATCTCGCGACGGCATGTCACTCTGTCGTTGCAGAATCAGGCCCTGGAGATTCAACGCCTGCCGCAAGCGCGGCATCCCATTTATTACGATGGCCTGCCGGTCGATGCCTGTCGCGTGGAAGCCGACGGACGATTCGTGCTGGGCACCACCACGTTTCAATTCCTGCGCGGCACTGAAGACCAGCAGGCCCAACGTCCGTTGGAAGAACGGGCTTTCAGTCCGCAGCAGTTGCACCGCATTCGGTATCAGGATCCGGAACAACGCATCGCGGTGCTGACACATCTCCCCGAGGTGATTGCCGGGGCCCGTAATGACGTCGAACTCTTTGAACGACTGGCCCATTTGCTGCTGAGCGGGGTCGCGCATGCCGAGGCGGTCTCGATCGTCAGTTGTCTCGACGATGGCAGCGTCGTCACGCGACATTGGGAACGCCGCCGTCAAACCGAGGGGGCCTTGCAACCCAGTCGACGACTAGTGACAGCGGCTTTGAAATCGCAACAGACCAGCGTGCTGCATGTGTGGGGCGTGGCCGACCAGGGAGATACGGAACCGACACTCGGGCAGGAATTCGACTGGGCCTTTTGCACGCCGGTTCCCGACTTGGCCGACGAGATCTCCGGGTTATACGTGGCCGGCCAGATGAGCGCCACATATGTCACCGGAGCGACACTCACGGAAAGCGCGGAACTGGAATCGGATGTGAAGTTCACCGAACTGGTGGCGGAAATCATTTCCGCGGTCCTCAAAGCGCGGCGACTCGAACGGCAGCGTGCGGGTCTGCGGCAATTCTTTGCTCCGCCCATTCTTTCCGCGCTGGGTGATGAACTCGATACCACGCTGCTGGAACCGTGTGAATGCGATGTCACGATTTTGTTCTGCGATCTGCGGGGCTTCAGCCAGCGGATGGAACATGAAGCCCATAACCTCATCGGTCTGCTGGAGCGCGTGAGCGGCGCACTCGGGGTGATGACCCATCAGATCTTGAAGTTCGGCGGCGTAACAGGAGACTTCCAGGGAGATGCCGCGCTGGGCTTCTGGGGTTGGCCCTTTCCCAGTGAAAACGCGATTCTGGATGCTTGCCGGGCCGCGCTGGGAATTCGCGCGGCGTTTCAAAAAGCTGCGGCACAGAAAGATCATCCCCTGGCCGATTTTACGATGGGGATAGGGCTGGCTCATGGACGGGCAGTTGCGGGGAAAATTGGCACGTCGGAACAGGTCAAGGTGACCGTGTTTGGCCCGGTCGTCAATCTGGCTCACCGGTTGGAGGGGCTGACCAAGCTGATGCGGGCTCCGATTTTGATGGATGAGGCCGTGGCGCAAGTTGTGCGCGACCGTTTGTCCAGTCACGAAGGGCGCTCGCGACGGTTAGCACGGGTGCTGCCTTACGGACTGGAGACGCCGGTCGTGGTCAGTGAACTTCTGCCAAGTGTCCTGGAGTTCCCGGATTTGACCGACGCACATTTGAGTGCGTTTGAAGAAGGTGTGGAAGCCTTCCTGCAGGGTCATTGGGAGCACGCATACAGAAACCTGCATGCGATGCCCTCGACCGACCGCGTACAAGATTTTCTCCTCGCACAAATCATGCAGGCCAATCGTAAAGCCCCGGCGACATGGGATGGGATTTTGCGGTTTCCCGGCAAGTGATGTGACTCGTCTGTTGTAACGGCTGTAGGGATTAAGACCGATCCCGTGCGAGGAAATGTTGCCGAATTGCGACTTTGATTTCATCGCCTGCGGTGTTCGTCATCAGTCGGGACTAGTTTTCGTTGGATCGCACGCTCAACCGCGATCACGGAAACTCGATCTCCACCTTTCCCAGGCAGATTCCGTGTTGACAGCAATCGCACTCCACCACGACCGACTTGTGCAGGCTTCAGCGCAAGGTCGCCCTGCCCACCCGCCCGAGGGGCAGTTCCTGCTGCAAGACATGCTGGACTGGTTGAACGTCTCGTTCGATGATGTTTCCATCTCAACGGCAGACGCGGCGAAGCACAATCACGGACCAGACATCGGTGCCCCATGGGCAACTCGCGCCGAGTGAATTCCCTGCAATTGCACCTGAATCACGTGTTTGCTGCAACTTTTTTCAATTTTCCGGTTCGACTCTGACGCTAATCTTTCTATGTCCGCGCCCCATCGATCACCGCTGGCCAACGAGAATCCACACCGGACCCGCGTCCTGGTGATCGATGATGATCCGCAGATGCGAAACCTGCTGGTCGCGTTTCTCCGCCGTGACCATATTGTCGCCGTTGCAAAAGATGGCGAAGAGGGCTTTCAGAAGGCCTGCGAACACCCGCCCGATGTCGCCATTATCGACATTCAAATGCCCGGCTGGGATGGCATCAAAACGTTGCAGGCCTTCCGAGGCCATCCGGTCTTGAGAAACGTGCGGGCCCTGGTGCTCACCGCCGACTCTTCCCGTCATACTGTGATGGCGGCCATTCAGGCGGGTGCCAGCGACTACATTGTGAAGTCGGTGATGACGCGCGAAGGGCTCGCTAAGAAGGTGCAGATCGCCCGCGAAACACCCGTCCCCAAATTCTTCGCGCACTCGGCAACCAGCTTAGCCGATTCCGACTCGGCCGATGGACTTCCCGTGTATGCCCCTGCGACGGCACAAGGCGCAGTTCCCGCATCGCCCGAAACCAAGCTGCAGGACCTGGTCGATAGCTGGGAATAATTACGGGCCGCAAACGGCTGGCTCATGGGTTTCGGGGATTCTCACTTCTCACAGATTTCTGCTGAAGAGAACTTTCCGCATCGCAGGCCGCATGTTTACAATGCAGCTTGTTGGTTACGGAGTTTCTTTATCACGCACAGCAACGGCAGGCTGTCATGCTGCACTTTTCGTGCGATCTATGTGGTTGTTCTTTGAATGACCGCCGATACGTCTTGCAACTCGAAGCGTATCCTGCGTTTGATCCCGACGAATTACAGGCGGCCGATCTCGACCTGGATCATCTGCAGGCCGTCACCGAGGAACTCGAGAGCGGCACCTCGGTCGATGAACTGGATGACGGTTCGACGCATCAGTTGCGATACGACCTGTGCCCGCACTGCTATCGCAAGTTCCTCCGCGATCCGCTCGGCCGCGAAGCCATGCGGCGCTTGCGCTTCAGCAAGAATTAGCGCGGCGAAGGTTCAACGACCCGCAAGACCAGCAGGGTTTGATCATCGCGCGGGGCCTGCCCCGCGACATGTCGATCGAGCGCGGTCCAGATCGCCGTCGCCGTTGCATCGGCATCGCCACGTGACGTCCCCATGAGCGATTTTGCCAATCCCGTGGTGCCAAACATTTCGCGTTCGCGCGACATGGCTTCCAGCACGCCATCGGTAATCAGCAGCAGTTGATCGCCGGGTTGCAACCGTGTTTGAAAACGGTCGTGCGTCGCATCGGGCAGAACGCCGAGCATCAAACCATGCGACTTCAGCTCCAGGAGCTGGGCTCCGCGAATCAGCCACGGACAGGGATGACCGCCATTGGCAAATGTGAGCAGCCGCGTCTGAGCGTCGTACACCGCACAAATCATCGTCATGAATTGCTCGCCATGCGTCACCGAGTGCAAGGCCCGGTTGATCTTCCCGGCGAGTCGTTCCACCGCGATGACTTCTTGCGGCGAGGCCCCCAGCAATGTGCGCAGCGAACCGCGCACCACCGACATCGTCATGGCGGCGGGGACGCTATGACCTGTCGCATCGCCAATCGCTAGCAACGTGTAGCGTTCGTCAATCGGCCAAACCTCACACAGATCGCCACCCAGCGGATCGGGACTGCGCGAACGCACCGCGACATCCAGCCCGGCTTCCGCTAATGCCGGGCTCAGAGCCGACACGCGGTGGTGTGTCGAGGCGTAGGTCAACTGCTTCTGGCGGGCTTCGCGCTCCTGCAACAGCACAAGACGTTCCAGCCCCGCGGCGAGTTGCCCCGCCACCATGCGCAAACTTTGCAGTTCGCGTGTCGACCATGTCCGCAGACGACGTTCGTAGATCCACAACGTTCCCAGTGAGCCTGCCGAGGCCTGCACGGGAGTCACGGCTGCAATGCGGCAACCCTCGGGCAACCATTCGCGATCGGCTTCATTCGTTGCCGACAACAGCGTTTCCCCCTGCGACAGGGCCAAGCCATCGGGAGTGGTCGCGCGTTGCCGTCGCGCGTGCGGAATTCTTGCGGGAGTCAGCGTCTCGGCCATGCGCAGTTGCAGGTGCTGCTGCGTGGAATCCGTCAGGAAGAAGGCGGCACCCCACGCCTGGCAGGTCTGCAGCGCCACGCGCAGACAGCGGCGAACGACATCGGGCAAGGCGGGCGGCGAATCGTCCATCCGGCCGAGTTCATCCAGCGACCGCGCCTGCAGATCGCGTTCCTGCAGCAGCGATTCGACCGACACCAACCGCTCGAGAACTTCCGCAAACAAGGTCGCGGTTTCCACGACCTGATTCGCCGTGGTCCCTGCCGCGGAGGCTGCCGTCTGGACGCGCAAATGCCCGGCCAGTTCGCCACCCGCATGCACGGGTCGTTGCCAGACCACATGGCTGGAAGGGACCACTGTCTCACCCGCATCGCAGGCCGCGTGAAAGCTGACTTCACAGCCCAAAGTCTGGCTCAGCTTCGTACACAGCGTGCTCAGCCAGACATGGTCTGTAATGAGTGCGGTCATGATCGCGCGACTTTTCCGAACAAACGGCGTATCCCAGGCTTTTCGGTATCATCGACCCGGCCTGGTGCAGCTCATCACCCGTCACCAGAAACATTCGCTGGCAGTGATCTTGCACTTCACAACACTTGAGACTGTCTTGCCGGAAACGACAGTTGCCCGATGTCTCGACGACACCGGGCAACTGTTGTAAGGATTATGCCGGAAAAATTCAGACCGAAGTTTCTGCTCAGCGACGCGCGGCCGGATGTTTCAGCGGCAGCCACTGGCCATTCAGCCGACTGCTCGCCACGCACTGCTGAATGAAATACATCCCCTCGACACCGTCGTAAATGTTCGGGTAGACGGTATCGCGACGTTCAAACGATTGTTTCTGTGCCCGCTTGATCATGTCGTCGTAGGCAAAACGGTAGACATTCGCGAAGGCTTCAAAGAAGGCTTCCGGATGTCCGCTGGGCAACCGACAGGCGGCTTTCCCCATGCTGTTCATGAACGGGGCATTCGGATCGCGGGTGTAAAGTTGATGCGGCTTGCCATTACAACGCACCATCAGCACGTTCGGCTCTTCCTGTCGCCAGGAGAGCGCACCCTTGGTGCCATCGACCTCGATAAATAAGTCATTCTCGCGACCATGCGAGATCTGGCTGGCGGTCACCGTCCCCAGGGCACCATTCTCGTAACGCACCACGGCATGACCGTAATCGTCCAGCGCACGGCCCGGCTCGAAGACCTTGAGATGACACGAAACGTCTTGCGGCAGCAGCCCAGTCATATAGCGACCCAGGTTGTAGGCGTGCGTGCCAATATCCCCGAAACAACCCGCCGCGCCCGACTTGGTGGGATCGGTGCGCCACGCGGCCTGCTTCTGATCCGACGCTTCCAGCCGGGTTCGCAACCAGCCCTGAATGTAGTTCGAGCGGATGGCCTGAATCTCGCCGAGTTCTCCCCCGAGAATCATCTCCCGTGCCTGTCGCACGAGCGGATAGCCGGTGTAATTATGAGACACCGCGAAGACTGCCCCCGACTGTTCGACAAGCTTCAGCAGTTCTTCGGCTTCGGCGAGGTTGAATGTCAGCGGCTTGTCGCAGACCACATTGAAACCATGCTCCAGGGCCGACTTTGCCGCCGCAAAGTGGACATGATTGGGCGTGGTGATGGAGACGAAATCGACCCGTTGACCTTCAGGAAGGGCGGCTTCCTTATCGAACATTTCCGTGAACGAACCGTAGGCCCGTTCGGGACTCACATCGTAAGACGGGGCCGACGCCTTGGACCGGGCCGCATCGGAGGAAAATGCCCCGGCGACCATTGCGGCTCGGTTATCGAGAACGGCGGCAGTGACATGCACCCGGCCGATAAAAGAGCCTTGGCCCCCACCGACGAGGCCCATTTTCAGCTTACGGTTCAAAGCACCATTGGTGGTGTCCATCGGGTCGAATCCTTGCTGCAAAGATCAGAGTTGCGGTCGACAGGAATCTGGTTCCGTGCGTCACAGAATATCGGCCGGGGCGGTTCCTTGCCAATGTGCGGCCCCAGGGCCATCGCTTTGTTTAAGCTGTGTGGATGCGATGGCCGGTCGAGAGACCAGAGCCAGAAACCCACATTCCTCCAAGGCATTTTGTTTGGCTCTCGTCTCTCGTCACTGGACTCTGGACCAGACAGGGCCGCCGAGATGGAAAAGGCGATGGCCCAATGTGCGGCCCGCCGAACCCGTTCCAGAACCGGGCTCGGGAATCTCTCGGGAAACCGTAGCGTCGCGGGGTAGAGAACCGCTGCCAGATTCGTCATACTGACATATGTAGTTACGTTCTCTTCCACAATATATCAGCGACATCCCTACTGAGATTCGACACAAGGCAGGCCCGTTATGGTCGGTTGGATGCAAACTGTCTGGCGAGGCATGCTCGTCGGTTGCCTCATCAGTTCCGCTCCACTGCTCTCCCGTGCAGAGGAGTGGCAGACTCTGTTCAATGGCCAGAACCTGGAAGGCTGGACTCCTAAAATCCGGTACAGCCCGCTGGGTGAAAACTACGGCAACACGTTCCGCGTGGAAGAGGGGTTACTCAAGGTCCGGTACGACGGGTACGAGAAATTCGACGAGCGCTTTGGCCATTTGTTCTACAAAACGCCTTACTCGCACTACAAATTTCGCGTGGTCTACCGCTTTGTGGGCGACCAATGCCCTGGCGGACCCGGCTGGGCCACTCGCAACAGTGGCGTGATGATTCATGGTGAATCGCCAGAAACCATGATGATCGACCAGGACTTCCCCGCCTCGATCGAAGTTCAGCTGCTCGGGGGTGACGGCAAAACACCCCGCACAACATCGAACCTCTGCACTCCGGGTACCAACGTGGTGATGGGGGGGCAACTGGTCACCCGGCACTGCACCAGTTCCAAATCAAAAACGTATCACGGCGATCAGTGGGTGACCGCGGAACTGGAAGTCCACGGCGACCAGGTCATCAAACACATCATCGATGGTGAAGTGGTGCTGTCTTACGAACAGCCGCAACTGGATGACCGCGACGCCCATGCCAAGGCGTTGGCCATGAAGGCCGGGAAACTGCTTCTCTCGGGCGGCACCATTTCCCTGCAATCGGAAAGCCACCCCATCGATTTCAAATCGGTGGAAATTCTGGTGCTGCCCACGCCAGAGGCGAAGTAGACTCACCGCGCTTTCACGCCAGCGCCACATCGCACGCTTACGGTGCCTGGGTTTCCACCAGCCGTGCCATGGGAATCGAATCTTGTTGCAACTCGTCGGCAAGTGACCGGCTCTGATTCAACAAGATCGGGGCGCCGTCGTACAGCACATCGAGATTCGACAGCACAACCCGATCGCCCGCCTGAAAGCCCGCGGTGATCAACGCCAGCGAGTGCAGCGTTCGCCCGATCTCCACATCTCTGCGATGGGCCTGGTTCTGCTCAAACACATAGCCCCGACTGTTGAGCACGGCCTCGCGCGGGACGGCGAGAACATCGCGCAGAATCGGGCCGGCAATCCGCGCATGCACAAACACACCCGGTAGCAACGGGGTCGTCTGCTGCTGATTATCGACCTGCACATACACCATGACCGTGCGCGTCCGCTCATCGGCTTGCGGGGCGGCTCGCACCAGCACCCCTTGCCAGCGGGCCGGTGACGTTTCATGCTCCGCGAGGTCCGTGACAGGCATTCGCCCCGCGCGAAGAAACGGAATCAGCTTGGCGTAGTCATCCAACGAGATCGGTAAGGGAATCTCTACCAGCGAGGAATCGGATATAGACACGAGTGGATCGCCGACTTTGACATACTGACCCTGCTCGACATTGACCTTCGTCAAGCGTCCGTTGAAGGGAGCACGAACCGTCGTCCGCTGCTGATCGAGCCGGGTCATCTGCAGATCGTTCTGCAGGGTCGCAATCCTGCGCACCACCTGTTCGCGCCGCATGGGAATCAGATTCACATCGTTTTGATTCTGCACCAGTTTGGTTTCAATCACCCGCAGTTCGAGTTGCGCCCGCCGCAGGTCACTGTCGGTCGCGATTTTTTTGGCCACCAGTTCACTGACCTTGGTGTATTCCCGTTCCAGGTCCGACAGGTCTTTCTGCAACTGGTCTGTCAACCGCTGCAAATTGGTTTCTTCCTGATCCAGACGGAAGAGTTCCACCTTCGCCTCGGCGATGCGGCCCTCGGTCTGAATCACCTTCTCGGTGTAAGACCGGGGATCGATCATCACCAAAGTGGTCCCCGGGGTCGATAACGATTCCCCGTTTCCACTGGTGACCACATCAGCGGCATGCACCAGTTCTCCGACTTTGAGCTGGGGGTAGATTTCGACGATCTCCCCCGAAACCTGTGCCGATACGACGACCTCCTTCTCGGCCACGGCTGTGCCAAATGCCGAGATCATTTCCTGAATGTCGGCGGGTTGCACGACGAAGACGTCGACATTGTACTGGCGGGGTTCGGGGGTCCGAACGGCGGGTTGCTCTTTCAAACTGGAGAGATACGCCAGCCCCGCCACCCCAAAGAACAGGCAGAGGACCACCAGAAGACCCGACACAATGACCCGATGGCGCACCGAGCCCGAGGCAGCAGACGTACTCATGAATGGATTGACACACCTGTTCCGTCGCGGGTTCAGCGGGGGCCACCATGTGCAACGGTGTCGGCGACCCGGCCTGTGACTGGATCGAAGACGGAAATCCCGATCGACCAGCAAAGCATCGACATCCAACACACACGAGTATAACACCTCGGGAATACTGCCGAAATCTCGGCCTCCACCAAAACGCAGCGCAGACCTCGCAGAACTCCGATTTCCCCCAGTTCCTCTTCCAGGATGGGACGACTTCGCCTATGTTTCCGCTGGAGGACTGGCAAAGCGGTTCATGGATGAATCGCGAACCAGGGCCAAGGAACTCGCCATGCGTGTGGATGCCGTGATTTTTGGTGGGGGAGTCGCAGGACTCTGGACGCTCGATCGTCTGGTTCGTCAGGGTTGTCAGGCCGTGCTGCTGGAATCGCGGGCGCTGGGCTGCGGTCAAACCGTCGGTTCGCAAGGCATCATCCATGGGGGCATGAAGTACTCGCTGCACGGCTGGTTATCCAAATCGGCTCAACACATTCGCAAGATGCCCGAAATCTGGCAACAGGCCTTGCTGGGGCGCATTGCCCCCAACCTGACCAGCACCCGGTTGCGCTCGCCCGCGTGCTATCTCTGGCAAACCGAATCACTGGCCTCGCTGGCGGGGATGGTGGGGGCCCGCATCGGCCTGCAGGTCAGTCCGGAACCCGTGTCGGAAGAAGATCGACCGGCGGTCTTCGCGAAAGTCTCCAGTGGTGTCGCCCGACTACCCGAACAAGTGATCGACCCGGCGAGTTTCATTGCCGATCTGGCCGGACAGTACCGCGAACGGATTCTGCTGATCGACCCCAGTGACGAAGGCCTGAAGTTTGAACTGAACAGTCCGGGTGAGGTGGCTCGCATCCGACTGCTGCGGCCTGATCGTCAGCAGACATTAACTCTGGAACCGGCGCAGGTGCTGCTCACTGCCGGAGCCGGAAATGCCCGCTTGCGGAAAGCCGTGGGGTTGTCCAGCGATGTTATGCAGCGGCGACCGCTGCACATGGTCATCGCGCGGGGCCCGTTGCCGGAATTGCATGGGCACTGCATCGATGGCCTGAAAACCCGCGTCACCGTGACATCAACCACCGATGGCGACAGCCGCATGGTCTGGCAGATCGGCGGCCAGATCGCGGAAGATGGCGTGCGCATGACTCCACGGCAAGTCACCGAGCATGCGGCTCGAGAGCTGCAGTCGGTGTTGCCACAACTCGACTTTACGCAGGTGGAATGGTCGAGCTATGCCATCGATCGCGCAGAAGCGGTGACCGAAGGTGGCAGCCGCCCTGAAACGATTCAAGTGCTGTGCGCAGGGAATGTCACCACGGGTTGGCCGACCAAGCTCGCTTTGGCCCCGTTGCTCGCCGAGGAAATGGCCGCACGGGTGCAGCCCGCGGTACCGGAATCGGCCTGGAGTCCGGAGTTATTGCAGCATTGGCCCAAACCCCCTGTGGCGGTCTATCCCTGGAATGAAGCCGATCGAACCTGGTGGACCGTCGACATCGCCGCGCCGCGACAATCGCCTTCCAGACGAGCCGCATAGCCTGGGCAAGGTATTGCCTGGCGCTACTAAGCAACAACAATTCGAGGAGCCACGATGCAGACTCGACTCGGTACCACTATGGCCGGCGGTAATGGGACTGTCTCAAGTTGGACTCGGTCGGGGCGGGGGCCCCGACCTTTGATAATCCAACTTTTTTTTGCCACCAAAGGCCGGGGCCCCTGCCCTGGCACAATCAAACTGACCCAATACCTGGCGGGGATTTGCCTCGTCTCGGCGAGCCTGCTCGGTTCCGCAGCCTCCCTGCTGGCCGATGATACGCCCTCGGTCACGCTCGTCACTCTGGATGCGGAGTGGCAAACCCCCGTCACACAGTTTGCCGCGTTTCTCGCCGATCTCTCCGCTGACCGTATGGACGATGCCTGGCAGAAATTCCAGAAGATGACACCGCGACCCCAAGCGGCGGCGGCGACCCCGTTCGATGCCGACCCGTTTCAAGCCTTCAAAAAGTCGCTGGGACGGTTTCCTCCCGAGATCGAAAACCTGACCGTGATCGCGGAACGACGCTGGACGACCAATGCCCGGAAATTCCATCTGATGTGCGATACGCAGGCCGGCCCGGTGCTGATCGATGTGCAGATCTATCGCTCGCAAGGCCACTGGTATTTTGGCACGCTCACGTATCATGCACTGCTGGCCGGCAACAAAGACGTACAGCAGCAGGCCGAGAAACTGGTTCCCACGTTGCAATATGCCCAGCCGTTTTCCGTGCCCCTGACCAAGACCTCTTCGACCCAGGAAATGACGGCCCGATGACGCCCGCCATCCCTTTGCGACCTCTCGGCACAACCGGATTGTGTCTGCCGCCCCTGGGCTTCGGTGCCTTCAAAATCGGCCGGAATCAGGGCATCAAGTATGCCACGCCGTATGAACTCCCCGACCTGGCAGCGGTCGCGGCGTTATTGCATGGTGTGCTCGACTTGGGTTGCACCTATCTCGATACGGCACCCGCGTATGGAATCAGTGAGGAACGTATCGGCCAGTCCCTCGGTCACTCTCCGCATGACTTCAGCCTGTCGACCAAGGTGGGTGAAACATTTGTCGATGGACAGAGTTCATACGACTTCTCCCGAACCGCCGTCGAAGCGAGTCTGCAGCGCAGTTGCGAGCGGTTACAAACCGACGTCCTCGACATTGTGTTCATCCATGCTCACGCGCGAGATTTCGAGATTCTGCAACAGACCGACGTGGTAGCCGTGCTGCGGGAATGGCGCGAGAAACACAAGATCCGCGCGATTGGCCTGTCCGGCAAAACCCCAGAAGCCGCCCAACTGGCACTCGAATGGTGCGACGCCCTGATGGTCGAGTATCACTTGCAGGATCCATCGCATGCCGCGGTGATGGCCGAGGCGGCTCAGCGGGGCATCGGCGTGATCGTGAAAAAGGGCCTGGCATCTGGGGCTTTGCCAGCGGCCGAAGCGATCCGGTTTGTGCTGGCGAACCCGCACGTGACATCGCTGGTAGTGGGCGGACTCAGCCTTGAGCACTTCGCGGAAAACTGGCGAACCGCGATCGCTGCCCGATCGTAAAATCACGGGCTGAGTGTCAAGTGCTGAGTGTCAAGTGCCAAGTGAACAAAGCCGTCTCAATTCACGTGCATTGCCACTTCGCACTTCGCACTTAGCACTTTGCACTTACGACGCCTTCTTGCCTCCCGGAGTCGGCAACGGTGGACGGCCCGAGCGCGCGATTTCGGCTAAGCCCTCGGCGGAAACCAGATCGATCAGATCCTGCCCGTAACCATCCATTTCATTGACGAGGGCATCGACCCGTCCCGCCAGGTACATGTACATAATCAGGGACGGAATCGCGATCATCAGCCCGACCGCCGTGGTTAACAGGGCCAGCCCGATCCCCGCGGCGAGCTCTTCATTTTTGTTGCCCTGGGTCATGGCGAGGGTGTTGAAGGAATCGATCATCCCCACGACGGTGCCCAGCAGCCCCAGCAACGGGGCAATCGTCGAGACGCCATTCAACACGCGCAGATGTTTACGCAGCAGGTTGAGTTGACGTTCGCCGCCATCGATGATGGCCTGCTCGACTTCCACGCTGGGCTTGCCCCATTTTTTGAGGCCGTGAATGAAGACGTGCGCGATCGGGCTGCCATTATCTTCGCAGAGCTTGATGGCCCCTTTGGCGTCGACCTTACCCTGCTCGATGTGTTCAAAGAACCGCTTGACGAACGGTCGCGGAATCACGCGACCCCGCCGCAGGACCACGACGCGCTCAATCGAAAACCAGACGACAACGACCGAACACAATCCCAACGGGTACATGAACGCACCGAGGGCATACAGCACCTCGATCGGTTCGCTGGGAATCCCTTTCTTGACGGCCGCCGCCTCGGGAGACTCGGTCGGCGTGGCAGAGTTCGGCTCTTGAGACCAGGCCGTGGAAACGGCGAAAGACATCGCCAGGATGCCCACCAGCCACCAAACGCTTCGCCTGCCGTACTGGTTGTGCATCGCGCCCCGCCTCCGATCGGGTCGTTTGAACTCATCCTGATGCTTCAGACCACCGCGCGACACCTGTGACGACACCGCACGGCTGGCCACCCGTGCGAGATTCTACTCGATTGCACGCACAGCCCAATCCGAATTGTCTTCAGCCAGGCGACGCGGCATGGCTCCCTGTACCCGACGCACGGGTTCGTCGACCCATTTCTGCACGCTGGGCCCCGGCGTGACGATGATTTCATGCGGGACACCCCCGGTCGGCCACTCTGGTGCATCCCGTCCCGGTGATTTCGGCGCAAGGGGTTGAATAACAACAGGTTGCAAAGCAAGCCCCGTTGCGATTGCCGGGGCTGCAAGTTGCGGAACTACGGGCGATTCCAAGTTTTCAGCTTCCAGTTCCAGGCGGAACAGGTCGGCATCGAGTTCGACCACCTGCTGAGGCCGGGATTTCAGAAATTCTCGCAGCAGCACGGGCTCTTCCGAGGGAAATTCTCGCTCATCGCGGCTGGTGATGTCGAGTTCGGCATTCGATGTCGGTCGAATACGCGGAGCAGAAGAGTCGTTTAAGTCGTCATCGGGCATCGAGAGTTCGGGCAAATCGTCGTATGTCGGGGGGGGTGTGAACCCACCCAGACGTGGCCCGCCCATCGATCCGGCTGCGGCGGTTCCCGGCAGTGGCGGTATTTCGAGATCTTCGGCGGGGGGCAACATCGGGGCGGAAAGGGGCGTCGGCTGGCTCGGCGCACCAAACTCGGGAGCCACTTCATACGGCGGGGGAGACATGGGCACAGACTGGGCATCCCGCTTGCGCAACTGCTGGCAACCACAGGTCACCAGCATGAGACACAACAGGCCTGCCAACCAGCCGGCAGGTGAAATGGAGAGTGTGCGAGTCATGGCATGAGCTTTCGGGTCAACGACCGGACAGGTGAACCGCCAATCCCCCGGTGAGCGAACACGCGGGTCTTGCGGAATTTCCTGCGGGTTCCATCGGCCGAATATGCCGGACTCAACGAGCGAATGCCTGGTAACGATCAGAGACGGCAGCAGGCCATGTCTGCGACAGCCATTGTGACGGATGTGCAGTCGGTGACGAAATCACCTGTTGCATCAATTGTTCCCGACGCAACAAACGTAACTCCCGACGGCGTTCAATCGACCACCGGTAGCGGCCGGCGAACGACTCGGAAGCACTCGTCAAGTTTTGACGATGAAGCCGATTCGCAGGCAGGCAAGGGCCGCAAAAAAGCACAAAAATCGCAAAAGTGAACTCAGAAATCCTGCTCCTGTTTGTGCTTTTTGTGCCTCTTTGCGGCTGATTGTCTTTGCTTCTGGCTCAAAGCGTTTTGTCAGTCACGTCATTGATCACAGCTCTCTGGGAAGAATCAGACTGTCAGGGGCTGCTGCGATCCACTGGAAATGCAGAAGGCCGAGTCAGCGTGACTCGGCCTTCTGGCATTCTGTATCACCGCGAGATCGACTACTTCGATTTCAATTCGATCACGATATCGGCTTTGCCCCCCGCGGGAATCATGACCACGTTCACCATGTCATCGAGATTCTTGTAGCGCGGGTGGACGACGTCCTTGGCCATCACGTCGGCGGCGGTTTTGCCTTCCGGAATCGGTTGCCCTTCCGGCGTCAGAAGCTTGGAAATGAATACCTTGTACTCACCGATCGGCACCCCTTTGCCACCGTCCGGGTAAGTCATTTCGAACTTGCCCTCGGCGTCGGTCACACTGACGGCGACTTGCCCTTCCGTTGTACCCCGGGGCATAAAGGCCACGGAGGCCCCCGGAAACGGCTGGCCATCCATCTTGACGGTGCCAGTGACCAGTTGCAGATCCATGACCTTGGCAGCGACATCGCCACCGCAGCCCACGATCACCGACAGCAGCAGCGAGTAGCCGACCAACATCCAACGTGCAGACATAATTTCCTCTGGAACTCGAAAAATTGAGAGCTCGCGGCGTGTGCCACGGCTCTGTGAGCCGTGGATTTTCACGACGTTTTCCGCAGTCGCACAGCTCGCTGAGCCGTGGCACCGCAGCAGGCTTGACGGAGATCTAGAAGATCCCCGCCAAGCCCTGCCTACCGGTCAAGGCCTCACACAATGATCTTAGAACTCGCCCACGACGGCACCGTCGGCGATAGCGGCCAGCGAAGTTCGCGTGGTGTTGTCGATGTTTTCCGAGACGAAGCGGACGGCACCGTCGCCCATCAGAATGTGGCAACCGCCGGTGTGCGTGCTGCCCGCGGTGCCCCATTCGCCGAGTCGGCCAGGGGTATTGCTTTGCTGCCACGGAGGTGATGACCAGCCACAGCACAACCAGTCGTTGATCTTCCGCGAATTGGTGCTGGCTAGGTCGATCCCCATGCCGACGTGCGAGGCATAGCCCCACTTGGGTGTTTGACCGTCGTAGACTTCCAGAGTCGTTTCGACGATGGCCACTGTGTTGCTGGTGCCGTCTTTCATGTCACGCAGTTTGCTGTTCGAGTCTTTGCCGAACAGACGACGGGCAGTCACACCCTGATTGACCCACGCAGTGGTCCAGGCGGCACTTTGCACTGAGAAGTCGTAGGTCGTCTTCGCACCATAGAAGCCCGCTCCCGCAGCGGCGGCCGAAATTCCGTAGGTGGAATCGGCAGCGGTGTAGATCGGGTTGCCGTTGTCCGACGGACAGAGCAGGAAGTCGAGCTTCTTGGAGACCAGGGTGCGGTTGATCACGTTCGGTGACCCTTGCAGCACACCGGTGCCCGTGGTCCGTTCACCAGCCGCGACGTTGAAATCGAACTGGTTGTACAGCGGAGCCTGTTCAAAGTAAGGCAGCAGCATCGACCAGCCACGGTGGTTCTTGATGAGCGGCGCACTGTTGCCGGACGAGTAACCATCCGACGCGGTCGAGAACGGGAAGATGCTGTGGGTGTCGTGATAGTTGTGCAGTGCGAGGCCGATATGCTTCATGTTGTTCTTGCACTGCGTGCGGCGGGCGGCTTCGCGCGCCTGCTGAACGGCTGGCAACAACAGGGCAATCAGAATCGCGATGATCGCGATCACCACAAGAAGTTCAATGAGCGTAAAGCCCCGAGGGCTACGGACGCGAGCCATGAATCACTCCTGACAAAATTGGAAGAAAGACGTACAGGCAGGACAGTCTGCGCGGCAGCAAAGTCGGCAGGGTGGGAGCGCACCGGGAAACTATCTATGCAAGCGCTGTTCCAATTCGTTTAAGTTCGCTGAAACAAACAGGGCAAGACGTTTCATTTGCCGCCAGAATCACAGGCAAAATGAACACTGTAAATCACAACGTAGGGAGATGAACGATGTGATTTCCGCGTGGCAGCACTGCATTCCTGTTCAAGTTCTCTGACAACGCAGCGACGCTTTCACGGGCAGATTCGCATGATATCTGCGCACCCGTGAGACGCTGGATCGACCATCCCTCCGCGGTGGTCACTCGCTCAGACGGGGAGCCTTGCGGCCGGTCAACCGGTAGACATAACCGAGCAGTTCGGCCATCACGCCATACAGATCGACAGGGATCGGCCGTCCGACTTTCACGTCGCGATATAACTGCCGGGCCAGGGCCTTGCGCTCGATAATCGGGATGCCATGTTCCGCGGCGAGTTTGCGGATTTGCGCGGCGATATCGCCTAAGCCTTTCGCCACCACGATGGGTGCGGGCATGGTTTGCGGATCGTACTTGATCGCGACCGCCACATGGGTGGGGTTGGTGAGCACGAAGTCGGCGGTTTTCACCTTGCCGAGCTGGCGAGCCTCGGCGAGTTTGCGATGCGCCTCGCGCCGACGTGAGCGCACTTGCGGGTTGCCTTCGGTCTCCTTGAACTCCTCACGAATTTCCTGTTTGGTCATGCGAAGATCACGTTCGTGCTGCCAGTATTGGTAGCCGTAATCCATGATCGCGAGAGCCACCAGCGTCATCGAGAGATAGAATCCCAATTCGATGATGCAGCGGCCTGCCGTCAACAGAATCGCCGAGACGGGTTGCTGCGACAGCGAGAGAAATTCTGCCTGATGCGCCGTGAGATATAGATAGGCCACCCCGGCGACCAGCAGAATTTTCGCGATGCTCCCGGCCAGCTTGACCAGCGAACTCAAAGAGGCGATCCGTTGAAATCCTTGAACCGGGTTCAACCGTTCAAACTTGGGCTCGATCGCCGCGGGCCACCAGAGCAGGCCCACCTGCATCAGATTCGCGGCCAGACTGCCCAGCGCGATCAGCCCCATCAACGGCAGAAAGGCGCCACCGACGAGAATCGCCAGCGCCCAAATTTTTTGCACGATGTCGGCCAGTTCGACCGTGACCCACGGATCGTTGGATAATGTGGATCGCAGCATGCGGAGCAGCACGGCGCCACATTCCGGCCCTAGAAAATAGAGTCCCCCCGAGACCGAGAGCAGCACAATCGCCGCCGTGAGATCGACACTGCGCGCGATCTGCCCCTGCTCGCGCGCCTGCGTGCGGCGACGATCGGTCGGCTGCTCGGTTTTGTCGCCATCGTCCTGATCGCTCGACATATCGCCTCGGGTGACCGATCGGTTCTAGTCTCAGGAGCACAGACATTCCTGTCTGTGCCTGAAGTTCTTTTCTATGGAGGAAATCTCAACGCCACCTTTGTGCAATGACCTGGCGCTGTGCTGCGTCGCTTCTTCGGTAGTGGGTCAGTTTCCGTATGTACTTGTCGGGGCAGGGGCCCCGACCTTTGAAATAGGGCGACTTCTGGCCTCAAAGGCCGGGGCCCCTGCCCCGGCTCTGTCAAACTGACCCGCTACAGATTCTTCCGTTACCCCGTGGGGTACAGCAGCGTATTCCTCAACCGCTCTAACGCCTCGGGCGTCGACGTCACGATGATGTCCGGGATGTCGGTCAACAGCACGACGAGAATCACGAGGCATAAACTCGCACGCGTTGCAAACCCGATCGCCTGAATGTTGACCTGTGGCACCGAATGCCCCAGAAATCCCAGCGTGAGATCAATCAGCGTCATCATCACCAGCATGGGGGCGGCGACCCGCAAGCCGACGGCCAGCGATTCCTGCACCAATGCTCCCACCAACTCCGTCGCCGACTGCGAGACCCACGCCTGCCCGATCGGCAGACTCTCAAAGGTCTGCAACAACGTTTGCAGCATGGTGAGGTGCCCACCGAGCGGTTCGAGCAACACGAACATGGTCATGCCCAGGTAAGAGAGCGACTGACCCGAGACCGACCCGGTTGAATCGAGGTCGGGATTCACAATCTCTCCGAGGCTGAACCCGGCCTGTTGGTCAATGATCTGCCCTGCCAGTTGCATGCCAGCGAGCACAGTCATCACGCCGAGGCCCAGCAGCAACCCCAGCGACAACTCACCCGCCGCGACAATCAGATAATTCAAAACATCGGTGGGCACATGCGGTCGCATCCACAGCGCGTATTCGTCACGGGTGATTCCGCGCTGGGGTTCCAGCTGCACCACCTGCTGCACCGACTGGTAGCGAGTTTCCCAACCGGGTGGGACTTCCTCGATCGTCAGCAGTTGATCGCCATTCACATCCCAGCGGTCGAAGCCGCGTTGCGATTGCTGCGTGATTGCCGGTGTGACCACGATGGCCAGGGCCAGCGTCAACAGCGCGCGGACATTCATCGGGACAATCGATTGACCGAAGATCGGGCCCAGAATCATCAACCCGCTGAGTCGCACCACCACCAGCAGGAACCACGAGAAATCGGTCAGCGCGCGATCCATCAGGCCGTGCATCAGCCACGGCGGAATCGGCTCGGCATTCAACGCGGAATTCAGGAAGTCCATCACAACCAGCTACAGATGACTGGGAATATCGCGAATCATTTCCGTGGCATATTCCGCGAGGAAATGGAGCGTCCACGGCAGTGTGTACAGCAAAGCCGCCAGCATCACGATCAATTTCGGCACGAAGCTGAGTGTCTGGTCCTGCAACTGCGTGACCGCCTGGCTGATGCTCATGATCAAGCCCATCACCAGGGCCGCACCGAGAGTCGGCAACCCCAGCAGCAATGCCGTGAGCACCGCCCGTTGCACCATCTCCATCGCCAGGTCGGTCGTCATGTTCGCGATCCGTCGTTTCTCTGAAGCGGTGTTGAAAAGTGTGGTCGTTCTGGGGGGCAAGTGGGGAGGGTCAAGTGCCAAGTGGTCAATCGCGGACATCTTGTTGTGGGTCAAATTCACACCGTCGGGGCGGGGGCCCCGACCTATGAATCGATGATGATTTTTGGCTCACAAAGGTCGGGGCCCCTGCCCCGACACAGTCCTACTGAAACTCACCCAACACCCAACACCCAACACCCAACACCCAACACCCAACACCTATCACCTATCACCTATCACCTATCACCTATCACCTATCACCTATCACCTATCACCTATCACCTATCACCTATCACCTATCACCTATCACCTATCACCTATCACCTATCACCTATCACC
>Ga0164290_1001226_pt1 | contig 45456 bp, 38 predicted proteins | sample Micstemetagenome_FD_108782 | JGI IMG/M metagenome (GOLD analysis project Ga0164290, IMG submission 108782) | Contaminated culture microbial community from soil near Moab, Utah, USA - Microcoleus steenstrupii SON62 (Illumina Assembly) | ecosystem: Environmental > Terrestrial > Soil > Soil crust...
CTGCGGCAGCTGGTCGGTGGTGAGGGCGGAGAATTGTTCGGTCGACAGGCCGCGCAGCGCCGAGCTGGTCAAGGCGCGCAGGTCGGCCGACTCGAGGTTGGCAAGCTGGTCGGTGCGCAGGCCAGCGGCCTGCACCGAGGTCAGCGCGCCGACCTGGTTGGTGCCCAGGGCAACGATGCCATCGGTGCTCAGCGCACCGATCTGCAGCGAGTTCAGGCCGCGGAAGCTGCTGCTGGTGATGGCAGCCAGGTCCTCGGTCTGCAGCGTCGAGACCTGCGCAGTCGTCAGGCTGGCGAGCTGGCTGCTGGTCAGCGCGGCAAACTGGGCCGAGCTGAACGCATTGAGGTCGTCACTTCCCAAGGCAGCCAGCAGCGTGGTGCTGAGGCCGGCAATCTGGGGAACGCCAGTCAACAGCTGCAACTGGTCGCTGGTCATCGCCGCCAGCTGTTCGGTGGTCAGACCGCGAAGTGCGGCCGTGGTCAGTGCACGCAGATCCTGCGACTCGAGCGCGTTGAGCTGGTCGGTGCGCAAGCCGGCGACCTGCACCGAGGTCAACGCTGCCGCCTGGTTGGTGCCCAGGGCGACGATGCCGTCGGTGGTCAGCGCCCCGATCTGTACCGAGGTCAGCGAGCGGAAGCCCGAGCTGGTGATGGCGGCCAGGTCGTCCGTCTGCAGCGACGCGATCTGCGCCGTGCCGAGATTGGACAGCTGCACCGTGGTCAGCGCGGCGAACTGCGCGGTGCTGAACGCGTTGAGATCGTCACTGGCCAGCGCGTTGAGCAGGCTGCTGGTCAGGCTGGCGACCTGGCCGCTGGTCAGCTGCGGCAGCTGGTCGGTGGTGAGGGCGGAGAACTGCTCGGTCGACAGGCCGCGCAGCGCCGCGCTGGTCAGGGCGCGCAGGTCGGCCGATTCGAGGTTGGCGAGCTGGTCGGTGCGCAGGCCGGCGGCCTGCACCGAAGTCAGCGCACCGGCCTGGTTGGTGCCCAGGGCAACGATGCCGTCGGTGCTCAGCGCGCCGATCTGCACCGAATTCAGGCCGCGGAAGCTGGAACTGCTGATCGCGGCCAGATCCTCGGTCTGCAGCGAGGCGATCTGGGCCGTGCCCAGGTTCGACAACTGGGCGCTGGTCAGCGCGGCGAACTGCGCCGAGTTGAACGCGTTCAGATCGTCGCTGGGCAGCGCGTTGAGCAAGGTGGAGCTCAGCGAAGCCACCTGGCTCGTCGTCAGCAGCTGTTGCTGGTCGCTGCTCAGTGCGGCGAACTGCTCGGTTGTCAGGCCGCGCAACGCGCTGGTGCTCAAGGCCCGCAGATCCTGCGATTCGAGCGCGTTGAGCTGGTCGCTGCGCAAGCCGGCCGCCTGCACCGAGGTCAGCGCGCCAGCCTGGTTGGTGCCCAGCGCGACGATGCCGTCGGTGGTCAGTGCGCCGATCTGCAGCGAGTTGAGGCCGCGGAATCCGCTGCTCGGGATGGCCGCCAGGTCTTCGGTCTGCAGCGCGGCAACCTGTGCCGTGCCCAGATTGGACAACTGGGCGCTGGTCAGCGCGGCGAACTGGGCCGAGCTGAACGCGTTGAGGTCATCACTGGGGAGCGCGTTGAGCAGGGTCGAGGTCAGCGAGGCCACCTGACCGGTCGTCAGCAGCTGTTGCTGATCGCTGGTCAGCGCGGCGAACTGCTCGGTCGACAGGCCACGCAGGGCGCTGGTGCTCAAGGCTCGCAGATCCTGCGACTCCAGGGCATTGAGTTGATCGGTGCGCAGACCGGCGGCCTGCGCCGAGGTCAGCGCCGCCGCCTGGTTCGTGCCCAGTGCCTCGATGCCATCGGTGGTGATGGCGGCGATCTGCGTCGAGTTCAGCGAGCGGATGCCGACGCTGGTGATGGCCGCCAGGTCCTCGGTCTGCAGCGCGGCGATCTGCGCGGTGCCGAGGTTGGACAGCTGTACCGTGGTCAGCGCGGCGAACTGCGCCGAACTGAAGGCGTTGAGGTCGTCGCTGGCCAACGCGTTGAGCAGGCTGGAGCTCAGGCTGGCAACTTGCGCGGTCGTGAGCTGCGGCAGTTGGTCAGTCGTGAGCGCCGAGAACTGCTCAGTGGTGAGGCCGCGCAACGCGGCGGTGCTCAGTGCACGCAGATCGGCCGATTCCAGATTGGCGATCTGGTCGGTGCGCAGGCCCGCGGCCTGCACCGACGTCAATGCCGCCAACTGGTTGGTGCCGAGCGCGACGATGCCGTCGGTGGTCAGCGCGGCAATCTGTGTCGAGGTGAGGGCGCGGAAGCTGGAGGAGCCGAGCGCGGCCAGGTCCTCGGTCTGCAGGGCGGCGACGGCAGCCGTGCTGAATCCGCCCAACTGATTCGATAGCAGGGCAGCAAATTGCTGGGTGTTGAAGCTGTTGAGGTCTTCGGAGCTCAGAGCGCCCAACTGGGTGCTACTGAAGGCTCGCATCTGCGACGTCGAGAACGCGGGCAGCTGATCGGAGCTCAGCGCATCCAGTTTGTCGGTCGTCAGCGAGCGCAGCGCCGTGGTGTTGATGACCCGCAGGTCCTCGGTCTGGAACGACTTGAACTGCTCCGTGCTCAAGTACGAGAACACCCGCGTGTTCAGCGACGGCACCTGGAACGTGGTCAGCGCCTGGATCTTGTCTGAAGTGAAAGCAGCCCAGTCTTCCGACGTCAGCGTGGCCAACACGCTGGTGGTCAGTTGAGCGATCTGGGCAGTGTTCAGGTTGGTGATCAGTGAGGCCATGAGTCGCTCGCTATTTCAGTTCGGTCAAGGGGTGCGAACCCAAGCACAAGAGCGCCGTGGGTGCATGCCCCACGGCGCAGGAGATCAAGTGGCACTGACAGCGCACCACGATCAGCCGGATGACGGCTCTACGGTACGCCGGTACTGCAGAGGCCATATTAAGCAGGTCATCGTGAAAACCCTTATTTGAGGCCCTGGGGTTGCGCCGGGCGGGCAAGGCGAACCCCGCTCCACGGTCTATTTCAGGCCCTCGTCGTCGGCTCTTCGGGCTTTGGCTAGGAAACTTGAGGGGCCGTCGCAAAAATCCGTAAAAAAAGTATCAGACCCTGGGGTTTGCCCGCACAAAAGCCCCGCTTCGTTGCCAAGGATGCTAGGTCAAGGCGTGCCGGTGGGTCCCGACATTAGGGCGGTAAAGCGATGGGGAATTCGGCGAATGGTCTGGCGCCGCCATGCTGACGCCGGCGCCGCGGCATTCGATCAGGCGCTGCCCTGGTGGCTTGCGGCGCTCAGGCCGTTCTGAAAATGCGCACGGGTCAGGCGGGTTGCCTCCGACGGATCGCGGCGTAGCAGCGCCTGCAACAGGTCGCGGTGCTCCTGCAGTGACTCGCTGAGGCGCCCCTCGCGGAACAGCGAGTGGTGCCGGTTGAGTTTCATCAGGCGCCGCAGGTCGGTGACCATGTGGATGCGCCAGCGGTTGCCTTCCATCTCGAGCAGTCTGAGGTGAAACCGCTCGTTGGCGGCGAAGAAGTCCTCGCGACGGCCTGCCGCGGCTTCCAACTCCTCATGCAGTTGGCGAAGTTCGGCGAGTTCGAGGTCGGTGGCGCGCGCGGCCAACGCGCCGGCCGCATCGCTTTCCAGCAGCGCCAGCAACTGGTAGGCCTCGCGCACGTCGCGTTCGCTCATTTCCGTGACATAGGCGCCGCGCCGAGGCTTCATCGTCACCAAGCCTTCGGACGCCAACACCTTCAGCGCCTCGCGAAGGGGGGTTCGGCTGATCCCCATCTCGGTGCACAACTGCTGCTCGTCAATCCAGGCGCCTGGCTCCAACAGCCTGCCGAAGATTCGCTGGCGTACGTGCTCCGCGACCTCTTCGTAAAGCGGGCGGTGGGTGAGAGGAGCGGCGGCGTCCATGCTGGTATTCATAATTATGAATGACAGAAGCCCAGTATGATGCCGCCTATGCAGGAGAAGTCCATGTCCGATCGTGAAACCCCGGCCCCCGATTTGGCGAAATGGCGGGCTGCGGCCGCCAAGTCCGCGCCGGGCGGCAAGCCCGAGGCCCTGAATTGGCAGACGCCCGAGGGGCTGTCAGTCAAGCCCTTGTACACCGCCGCCGACACCGCAGGGCTGCCGAACGCCGACACCTTGCCGGGCTTTACGCCCTTCGTGCGCGGCCCGCAGGCGACCATGTATGCGGTGCGGCCCTGGACGATTCGCCAGTACGCCGGCTTCTCGACCGCCGAGGAGAGCAATGCGTTCTACCGGAAGGCCCTGGCCGCCGGCGGGCAGGGCGTTTCGGTGGCCTTCGACCTGGCCACCCACCGCGGCTATGACAGCGACCACCCTCGTGTGGTCGGCGATGTCGGCAAGGCGGGGGTGGCGATCGACTCCGTCGAGGACATGAAGATCCTGTTCGACGGCATTCCGCTCGATCAGGTTTCGGTCTCCATGACCATGAACGGCGCCGTGCTGCCGGTACTGGCCGGCTATGTGGTGGCGGCCGAAGAGCAGGGCGTGCCGCCGGCCAAGCTATCGGGGACCATCCAGAACGACATCCTCAAGGAGTTCATGGTCCGCAACACCTACATCTACCCGCCAGAACCGAGCATGCGGGTGATCGCTGACATCATGGCCCACACTGCCGCCGAGATGCCGAAGTTCAACACCATCTCGATCTCCGGCTATCACATGCAGGAGGCCGGCGCCAACCAGGCCATTGAGCTGGCGTTCACGTTGGCCGACGGCATGGAGTACGTGCGCACGGCGATGAAGCGGGGCCTCGCGGTGGATGCATTTGCGCCGCGCCTGAGCTTCTTCTTCGCCATCGGCATGAACTTCTATCTGGAGGTCGCCAAGCTGCGCGCAGCCCGTCTGCTCTGGTGCCGGATCATGAAGAACTTCGGCGCCCAGGATCCCAAGAGCCTGATGCTGCGCACGCATTGCCAGACCAGCGGCTGGAGCCTGACCGCGCAGGACCCCTACAACAACATCGTGCGCACGACCATCGAGGCCATGGCCGCGGTGTTCGGCGGCACGCAGTCGCTGCACACCAACAGCTTCGACGAGGCGATCGCGCTGCCGACCGAGTTCTCGTCCCGAATCGCGCGCAACACCCAGCTGATCCTGCAGGAGGAGACTCACATTGCGAACGTTGTCGACCCTTGGGGCGGCAGCTACCTGATGGAGTCGCTGACCCAGGAACTGGCCGACAAGGCCTGGTCCATCATCCAGGAGGTGGAAGGCCAGGGCGGCATGACCCAGGCCGTGGCCAGCGGCTGGGCCAAGCTGCAGATCGAGGCCAGCGCCGCACAGAAGCAGGCGCGCATCGACTCGGGCGCCGACGTCATCGTCGGTGTCAACAAGTACAAGCTGGCGAAGGAAGATCCGGTCGAGGTGCTGGAGGTCGACAACGTGCGCGTCCGCGACCAGCAGGTCGCCCGCTTGGCGCAAATCAGGGCCAGCCGCGACGGCGTCGCGGTGAAGGCTGCGCTGGACGCGCTCGTGGCGGCTGCCAAGTCCGGCGACGGCAATCTGCTGGCCTTGTCCATCCAGGCCATGCGCGTGCGCTGCACCGTGGGGGAGGTCTCCGATGCGCTCGAATCCGTGTTCGGTCGGCACCGCGCCGACATCCACAAGGTGAGCGGCGTGTACGCCGGCGCCTACACCGCCGAGGCCGAATGGCAGGCGCTGCAGGCCGAGGTCGCCGGCTTCGAGACCGAGCATGGTCGCCGACCGCGGGTGATGATCGCCAAGCTCGGCCAGGACGGCCATGACCGCGGCGCCAAGGTGGTGGCCACGGCCTTTGCCGACCTCGGCTTCGATGTCGATATCGGCACCCTGTTCCAGACCCCCGAGGAGTGTGCTCGCCAGGCGATCGAGAACGACGTTCACGCGGTTGGCGTGTCGACGCTGGCGGCCGGGCACAAGACGCTGGTGCCGGCAATCATCGAGGAGCTCAGGAAGCAGGGCGCGGACGACATCATCGTCTTCGTCGGCGGCGTGATCCCGGCACAGGACTACGACTTCCTCTACGCCCAGGGCGTCAAGGGCATCTACGGCCCGGGCATGCCGATCCCCGACTCGGCCCGCGACGTGCTCAAGCACATCCGTGCCTCGCTGCAGGGCTGATGCACTTGGTCCTGGGTCGCGTCGCCGCGGACGATTTCGAGGCCCTGCTGTCGCTGCGCGTCGCGGCGTTGCGGCCCTCGCTGGAACGCCTCGGGCGCTTCGATGCCGAGCGCGCGCGCACGCGTTTCGCGGCCCAGTTCGAGCCGCGCTGGATGCGCTGGATCGAGGGCGCCGGTGCGCGCGTCGGCCTGCTGACCTTGCGGCGCGAGGGCGATGCCTGCTGGCATCTCGACCACCTCTACATCGAACCCTGCTCGCAAGGACAGGGTATCGGCGCCTGGGCGCTGCAGCACGCCCAGGCCGAGGCGGCCGCCGCCGGACGCGGCATCGATCTCGAAGCCTTGCGCCACAGCGACGCGAACCGCTTCTACCGCCGCCATGGCTTCCAGCTGCTGAGCGAGGACGAGCTGGACTGCCGCTACCGCTGGGAGCCGGCGGCATGACGCCCACGGACCTGCAGGCGCCCGGCATGGCCGGCCGGCGCGCGCTGGCCAAGGCCATCACCCTGCTGGAGAGCAGCCTTCCAAAGCACCGCGCGCAGGCTGACGCGTTGCTCAGCGCCTGCCTGCCGCTCAGTGGCAAGGCGCTGCGCTTGGGGCTGTCCGGCGTGCCGGGCGTGGGCAAGAGCAGCTTCATCGAGGCCCTGGGCCTTCGACTGATCGGCCAAGGTCACCGCGTCGCCGTGCTGGCAGTCGACCCCAGCTCCTCGGTCTCCGGCGGTTCGATCCTGGGCGACAAGACCCGCATGGATCGCCTGGCCTTGGAGGAGGCCGCGTTCATCCGGCCCAGCCCCAGCCGCGGCGTGCTTGGCGGCGTGGCGTCGCACACGCGCGAAGTCATGCGCCTGGTGGAGGCCGCCGGCTACGACGTGGTCATCGTCGAGACCGTCGGCGTCGGCCAGAGCGAGGTCGCGGTCGCCGGCATGACCGATTGCTTCTGCCTGCTGCAGTTGCCCAAAAGCGGCGACGAGCTGCAGGCGATCAAGCGGGGCGTGATGGAGCTGGCCGACTTGGTGGTGATCCACAAGGCCGACATCGACAAGGCGGCCGCCACCCGCGCCCAGGTGCAGATCGTCTCGTCGCTTCGCCTGCACGGCCAGGCCCATGGCGCCGTCGGCACGCCGGAAGTGCTCCAGGCGAGCAGCCAGACCGGCGACGGCGTCGCCGAGGTCTGGGCCGCGGTGCAGCGCCATCAGCAGCGCATCGATCGCGACGCCCGTCGCCATCAGCAGGACTTGGCATGGCTGCATGAGCGTGTGCAGGATGGACTGCAACAGGCCTTCCGCGAGCGCCTGGGCCATCGTTTGCCCGGCGTCGAAGCGCAGGTCCGCGCCGGTACCCTGGCCGCCAGCACCGCGGCGCGCCAGTTGCTGCAGGAATTCTTAGGAGATCAAGACCATGGATGACATCCAGAAACTGCTCGAGTCCAAGCGCGCCGCGGCGCGCCTGGGCGGTGGCGACAAGCGCATCGCCGCCCAGCACAAGAAGGGCAAGCTGACGGCCCGCGAGCGCCTGGAGCTGCTGTTCGACGAGGACAGCTTCGAGGAATGGGACATGTTCGTGCAGCACCGCTGCGTGGACTTCGGCATGGACGAGAACCACATTCCCGGTGACGGCGTGGTGACCGGCTACGGCACCATCAATGGCCGGCTGGCCTTTGCCTACAGCCAGGACTTCACTGTCTTCGGTGGCGCGCTGTCCGAAGCGCATGCCGAGAAGATCTGCAAGGTCATGGACCAAGCGATGAAGGTCGGCGCGCCGGTGATCGGGCTGAACGATTCCGGCGGCGCGCGCATCCAGGAGGGCGTGGCGTCGTTGGGGGGCTATGCCGAGGTGTTCCAGCGCAATGTGCTGGCCTCCGGCGTGATCCCGCAGATCAGCCTGATCATGGGACCGAGCGCCGGTGGCGCCGTCTACAGCCCGGCGATGACCGACTTCATCTTCATTGTGAAGGACTCGTCCTACATGTTCGTCACCGGGCCCGAGGTGGTGAAGACGGTCACGCATGAGGAAGTCAGTGCGGAGGAGCTCGGTGGTGCCGGCACGCACACGACGCGCAGCGGTGTTGCGGATCTGGCGTTCGAGAACGACATCGAGGCGCTGCTGATGCTGCGCCGCTTCTTCAACTACCTGCCGCTGTCCAACCGCGAGAAGCCGCCGATCCGTCCGTCGGGCGATCCGGTCGCGCGTGTCGACGAGTCGCTCGACACACTGGTGCCGGCCAACGCCAACCAGCCCTACGACATCAAGGAGCTGGTCACCAAGGTGGTCGACGACGGCGACTTCTTCGAGCTGCAGCCGGAGTACGCGAAGAACATCGTCATCGGCTTCGCGCGCATGGACGGCGCGACGGTGGGCATCGTCGCCAACCAGCCCCTCGTCCTGGCCGGCTGCCTGGACATCAAGAGCTCGATCAAGGCGGCGCGCTTCGTGCGCTTCTGCGATGCGTTCCACATCCCCGTGGTGACCTTCGTCGACGTGCCCGGCTTCATGCCCGGCACCTCCCAGGAGTACGGCGGCATCATCAAGCACGGCGCCAAGCTGCTCTACGCGTACGCGGAAGCCACGGTGCCCAAGATCACCGTCATCACCCGCAAGGCCTATGGCGGCGCCTACGACGTGATGGCATCCAAGCACCTGCGCGGCGACGTCAACTTCGCCTGGCCGAATGCCGAGATCGCGGTGATGGGCGCCAAGGGGGCGGTGGAGATCATCTTCCGCGAGGACAAGGGCGCTCCCGAGAAGCTGGCGGCGCGCGAGGCCGAGTACAAGCGGCGCTTCGCCAACCCCTTTGTGGCGGCAGAGCGCGGCTACATCGACGACGTCATCCAGCCGCACGAGACGCGGCAGCGCATTTGCCGCAGCTTGAAGATGCTGAAGGACAAGAAGCTCGAGAACCCGTGGCGCAAGCACGGCAACATCCCGCTGTAAGGAGAGGACCATGTTCAAGAAGATCCTCATCGCCAACCGAGGCGAAATCGCCTGCCGCGTGATCGCCACCGCCAAGCGGCTTGGCATCGCCACCGTCGCCGTTTATTCCGAGGCGGACGCCCGCGCCCGCCATGTCGAGCTTGCCGACGAGGCGGTCTGCATCGGACCGGCGCCCAGCCGGCAGAGCTACCTGCTGGCCGACAAGATCATCGAGGCGGCCAAGCGCACCGGCGCCCAGGCCATCCACCCCGGCTACGGCTTCCTGTCGGAGAACGAGGATTTCGCCCGCCGCGTCGAGGAGGAGGGGCTGGTCTTCATCGGCCCCAAGCACCGCGCCATCGCGGCCATGGGCGACAAGATCGCCTCCAAGAAGCTGGCATTGCAGGCCGGGGTCAACACGATTCCTGGCCACAACGAGCCGATCACCAGCGCCGAGGAGGCGGTCGCCATTGCGCAGCGCATCGGCTACCCGGTGATGCTCAAGGCCAGTGCCGGTGGCGGCGGCAAGGGCCTGCGTGTCGCGAACAACGACAAGGAGTGTGCCGAAGGCCTGGTCTCCTGCCGCAACGAGGCCAAGAACAGCTTCGGCGACGACCGCGTGTTCATGGAGAAGTTCATCGAGCAGCCGCGGCACATCGAGATCCAGGTGCTTGCCGACGCCCAGGGCCACACGCTCTACCTGTGGGAGCGTGAATGCTCAATCCAGCGTCGTCACCAGACGGTCATCGAGGAAGCGCCGTCGCCGTTCATTTCCGAGGCCACGCGCAAGGCGATGGGCGAGCAGGCGGTACAGCTCGCCAAGGCCGTCGGCTATCAGAGCGCCGGTACGGTGGAGTTCGTGGTCGGCAAGGACCAGGGCTTCTACTTCCTGGAGATGAACACCCGCCTGCAGGTCGAGCACCCGGTCACCGAGTGCATCACCGGCCTGGACCTGGTCGAGGGGATGATTCGCATCGCCGCCGGTGAACCGCTGGCGATCCAGCAGAGCGAGCTCAGGCGTCAGGGCTGGGCGATCGAATGCCGCATCAATGCCGAGGACCCGTTCCGCAATTTCCTCCCGTCGACCGGCCGCCTGGTGCGCTACCAGCCTCCCGCCGCCGACCTGGTGCAGGGTCAGCCGTCGAGCGGCTATGGCGTGCGCGTGGACACCGGGGTGTTCGAAGGCGGCGAGATCCCGATGCATTACGACTCGATGATTGCCAAGCTCATCGTGCACGGCGAGAGCCGGGACGACGCGATTGCGCGCATGCGCGAGGCGCTCAACGGCTTCGTGATCCGTGGCATCGCGTCGAACATCCCGTTCCAGGCAGCGCTGCTCGCCCATCCGGACTTCCAGACCGGGCGCTTCGACACCGGTTTCATTGCGCGCCATTGGCCCCAGGGCTTTGCCGCCGAGTCGGTGGTTCATCAGGATCCGGACTTCCTGGTCGCGCTGGCAGCCTTCGTGCGTCGCAAGACGCGCGAGCGGGCGGTCGGCATCAGTGGCCAGTTGCCCGGTCACGAGGTCGGCCTGGACAACAAGCTCGTCGCCATCACCCATCTGGGCGAGGGCAACCAGCTGCGCCAGCCGGTGCGCGTCGTGGAAGCCGCCGGCAAGGCCGGGCTGGCGCAGATCCTGGTCGACGGCAAGGCGTATGAGATCGAGTGCCATTCCCGCCTGCTCGATGTGCGGCTAACCGGCACCGTCAACGGACGCCCCTTTGTCGCCCAGGTGGAACGCGGCACGGCGAAGAACCCGCTGGCCTATCGGCTGCAGCACAACGGCAAGGCGGTCGAGGTCACCGTGCTGCGTGCGCGCCATGCCGAGTTGCAGGCCTTGATGCCCTACAAGGCGCCGCCAGACACGAGCAGCCTGTTGCTGTCGCCGATGCCCGGGCTGCTGGTCCAGCTCGCCGCGACACCGGGGCAGAAGGTGCAGGCGGGCGAGCGGCTCGCCGTCATCGAGGCGATGAAGATGGAGAACGTGCTGTTCGCCGCGCAGGACGTGGTGGTGGCCGAAGTGATGGCCAAGCCGGGCGAGTCGCTCAGCGTCGATCAACCCATCCTGAGGTTCGAGCGATGAGCGACCGCCCCTTCAAGATCCTCGGCCTGCAGCAGATCGCCATCGGCGGTCTGGACAAGCAGCGCCTGAAGAGGCTGTGGGTAGACCTGCTCGGCATCCCTGTCACCGGCAGCTTCCAGAGCGAACGCGAAAACGTCGACGAGGACATCCTGACCTTGGGTGAGGGCAGGGCGGCGGTCGAGATCGACCTGATGCAGCCGCTGGATCCGGAACGGAAGCCGGCGGTGCACGCGACGCCGCTGAACCATATCGGCCTCTGGGTCGATGATCTGCCTGCCGCGGTGCGATGGCTGGAAGCGCAGGGTCTGCGTTTCGCCCTGGGCGGCATCCGCCAAGGCGCGGCCGGTCACGACATCTGCTTCGTCCATCCCAAGGGGAACGATCAGTTCCCGATCAGCGGTGAAGGCGTCTTGATCGAGCTGGTGCAGGCTCCCGCGTCGCTGCGCTGAGGCCTGCCCAAGAAAAACGCCGCCCGGGCTTGCGCCCCGGCGGCGTTTTGGTGGGCGGGCGACTGCGCGCTTACTGCTGGATCAGTTGGGCGTCGATGGCGCCGACATTGCCGGTCAGGTAGACCGTGTAGATGCCGCCAGAGCTCAGCTTCTTCGCCTGCGTGAATAGGGTGGTGGCACCCGTGCGGACGCTGATCTGCAGCTCATCGGTGGTGTTGCTGACCGTCGTCGCGGCCAGCTGACCGCCGGCGATGTTGTTCAGCACCGGGGACAGATTGATCGTCAGCGACACCGGACCCAGGCCTTGCACCCCATTGAGCACACGCAGCTTGGCCGTGCCGGCGCTGGGCAGCGCGGTGTCTTCCTTCAGCGTCGTCACCGTCGGCGCTGCGGCATTGCCCCAGAGCAGCACGCTGTAGGTGTTGCTGCGCTCCAGCGTCAGCGCCTGGGCCGGCTGGACCACGCCGTCGACCGTCCAGGTCAGGTTCGCGCCGCCCGTGACGGTGACGTTCTCATAGCCGCTGACGACCGGCGAGCCGGCGTTGCCGAGCAGGCTGGCGCCATTGATGGCGGCGGTCACGGTCGAGCTGCGGGGCAGCGCGGCGATCACGCGGGCCTTGGCGATGCCGTTCTCGAAGCGCGTCGGCGCGCCCTGGTAGGGCATCAGCAGGGCGTTGACCATGGCGCTGCCAGGCGCGCTGGTCAGCATCAGCACATGAACCTTGCCGGTCTCCAGCGTCACCGCCGGCACGTCCAGGCGCAGATCGGTCTTGCTGCCGGTGGCAGTGACGCGCAGGCGGTAGGCGCCGCTGTCCACCTCACGGTAGCTGTCGGTCCGGCCGGCGCCGAGCACCTGCACGTTCGGCGTGGCGTCGGTCAGGTTGGGCACGTCCTTGGTCAGGTACACGTCGACGGTGCCGGCACCGGCGGCCAGGTTCATCACCAGCACCTTGGCCTTGTTGGCGGTCGTCGATGCGGCTTCGGCTTCGGCCAACACGATGTGGCCGGCGGCGCCGGTGTCGCCCCAGGCGATCACGGTGTAGTTCTTGTCCTTTTCCAGGCCGGCCAGCGAGGGGTTGCTCAGCAGCGTGGTGCTGCCGGCGGCGTAGATCTGGCCGGAGGTGCCGCTGGTGTCGAAGTCCGCGTACGAGCCGGCCGTGCCGAAGGCGACGGCGGCGTTCAGGCTCTTGCTGTCGGACTTCAGGTCCAGGCTGCTGTAGCCGATGCTTGCGTTGAGCAGGCGCACCTTGGCATTGCCGTTGTTGTTGTCATCACTGCCGCCGCCACAGGCGCTCAACAGCGCCACCGCGGCCAAGCCGAGACCCAACATCCAGGATTTGAATCGCATCCACTCACTCCGAACAAACGAACCGAAAAGCGGCATTGTCAGTCACATTCGGCGCCTGTCCGGGAAGCCACGCAGAAAGTCAGCGAAAGGCCGCTTCGGGCCCTGCATAGACTGCCGCCTTCATTGAGCCGACCTCGAATGCCATGCCGCTGAGCCTCCGACCCTTGATCCTGCTGCTGGGCTGCGCGGCGCTTGCGCAGGTCCAGCCGGCCCGGGCCTGGGGCAACCACAGCCTGATGAGCTATCGAGTCTTCGAGGCCATGCCCGAGGTGGCGCAGGCACCGGCAGTGACGGTCGAACCGCTCGAAGTCTTCCTGCAGCGGCAAGAGGCGCGCATCGAACGCCTGTTGGACGATCAGGAGTCTTGGGCCCGGCAGCACTTGCCTCGCTATGCCGCGCGTCCAGACGCGTTGCGCTTCCGGGCCGAGCCGGCGCGCAGCGACGCCGACCGCCGCGCCGCCTTCCTGGCCGCGATGCGCCTGGCGCCCGACAGCCGGATCGCGCTGTTCCGCCAGCTTGATCCGCGCCACGAGTCCGAGCAACTGGCCGACCTGCCACACCCCCAGGTCAGCACGCTGCCGATCAGCAAAGGAGCGACGCAGCGCTTCGTCGCGCTCCAGGCCGGTCAGGCCGTCAGCGCGCTGGCCGTGCTGGCATCTGCCACCGACGAACCCGACTACGGCTTGGACATCGGACTCTTCGAGGACAACGGCAGCGAAGCCGGTCGACGCTATGGCTTTGGCCGGCAACCATTCGGCAATCCCGCGATGGCCAACAGCTCGCAGGCGCCGTTCCACATGGGCTTCCATCACCAGGGCCCGGTGTTCGAGCGCCTGGCGCCGGCCTTCACGCGGACCTTCGCCGCCTGGCGCGTCGCCCAGTACCGTGGCCTGGCACGGCTGGCCTTCGAAACGGGTCATCCGGATTGGGGCTGGCGCTTCGCCGGCTGGGCCTTGCACCATGTGCAGGACCTGACCCAGCCCTATCACGCCAGCGCGGCACCCGGGTCAACGACGGCGGGCATGGTCTGGGCCGAGATCCTGGCCAAGCTGGGCTTTCCCGATCGCAAGCGCGGGCTGATCGTGCTGCAGAGCAATCGCCACTTCGTGCTGGAGAAGTACCAGACGCAACTGCTGCTGGCAGCCGCGCGTGAGCGGCGAGACGGTGCCATCGAACTGAGCCTGCGCGACGCCAGCCGGGACGCGGCCTATGGCAAGTGGGTCGATAACTATGTTGTCGAGGTGGTCGCGCGCGAGGCCCATGCGGAAGGGCCGGCGACGGATGCCGCGGTCGTCACCGGTGCGCCCCTTCGCTATGTTCTCGACCCTGAGTTCGACTTTGGCGCCCGCGAGGACGGCATCGACCTGGATGCGGAGATGCGGGCGCAGCTGCTGACGCAGCGCCAGCGCTTCCAGGAGGCGATCGCCCGTCTGCTTGGCCACGTCGGGTCGCACAGCCGCAACCTGCTGCGTTCGGTGCTGCCGCCGCGCTAACGAAGACTTACCCAAGCGAACGATCGCAGACCCCTGGACGGCGACCCGGGTCGCATCATCGACACCGGCGCCCTGGTCAGGTCGCAGGAGTTCCGTGATGTGGGATCTGTTTGCCCAACTGGGTGGAGTTCAAGCCCTGCTGGTCGGCTGCGTCAGCGGTTCGTTGCTGGCCGCCGGCTTGACGGCGTTCCTGCTGCGCCGCTTGCAGAAGCCGGCGCGCGACGAGGCGGTGCGACTGCGCAAGACCCTGCGCGTCACCCAGGTCCAGCTCGACCAGGCACGCAAGAACGCCGAGGCGCTGGAAGTGGAGGTCCTTGAGTGGCGCCGTCGCAGTGCGCTGCGCCAGAACAGCCGCCAAACCGTCAACTCCCGCTTCGCTTCCAGCAAGCCGGCCGAGCCGGATGCGTGGGTCATCGGGGCCCTGCTGGGCAACGACCCGGGCACCCCTCCAGGTCGTGATTTCGCTGACACCCAGATCCTGCCGGCGACCGCGCATTGACTTCGTCGTTCGCGAAGTAACTCAACGCTTCATGAGCACGCTTAGCGAATAGACGAAGGGTTAAAGTCCGGCGCACCATGCGCCTCGACCTCACCACCCTGCATCTCGTGCTGGCCATCGAGCGCACGCGCTCGATCACCGCCGGCGCCAAGTCCGAGCACCTGGCGCTGGCCGCTGCCAGCAAGCGCCTCGCCGATCTCGAGCTGCGCCTGGGCGTCAAGCTGTTCGAACGCCGCGCCCGCGGTGTCGAGCCGACCGAGGCAGGGCGCGCGCTGGTGCGCCACATCCGCACCTTGCAGGCCAGCCTGCATGCGATGGAGTCCGAGGTCGTCGAATTCGCTCGGGGCATCAAGGGCCATCTGCGCATCGTCGCCAACAGTGGCGCGATCGCCGAGTGCCTGCCGGCGGATCTGGCGGCCTTCAGCAGCCGCCATCCGCAGATTCGTATCTCGCTGGAAGATCTGACCAGCGCCGAGGTCCAGGCGGCCGTCGCCGAAGGGCGTGCCGACGTCGGCATCTTCACGCCGCCGGTGCTCGACAACCGTCTCGATACGCGCGCCTACCGGTTTGCCCGCCTCAGCGTGCTGGTCCCCCGCGGCCATGTGCTGGCCGACCGTGGCAGCGTACGCTTTGCCGACCTGCTCGACCATGACCTGGTGGGCCTGCACGCCGGCGCTGCCGCGCACGAGGTCATGCGAGAGCAGGCGGCGCTGGTCGGCAAGACGCTGAAGGCGCGACTGCAGGTGCGCGGCTTCGACGCCATTGCGCAGCTTGTCGAGGCCGGCCTCGGCGTCGCGGTGTTGCCGCAGGGTCCGGCAGAACGATTTGCACAGGTGTTCTCGGTCGAGCAGCTGACCCTGACCGAACCCTGGGCGGCACGAGAGTACCGCGTCGCCGTGCCGCGGCAAGAGTCGCTGCCCGCCGTGGTGCAGCGCTTTGTCGACGCGCTATGCCCCCCGCAAGCCGCTGCGGCGACGGCGGCCGCGCTGGCCGCCGCTCAGGCCAGTGCCACCAGTGCCGGCCTGCTGCAGGCCACACCAGTGCCGACCGAGCCGGCCAAGCCGAAACGCCGCAGCGCCTCCAATTCCTGATCCCCTGCCTCCCATGACCGCCAAGACCTTGTACGACAAGCTCTGGGATGAACATCTCGTTCGCTCCGAGCCCGATGGCACCGCCCTGATCTACATCGATCGGCATCTCGTCCACGAAGTCACCAGCCCGCAGGCCTTCGAGGGCCTGCAACTGGCAGGCCGAAAGGTGTTCCGCATCGCCGCCAACCTGGCGGTGAGCGATCACAACGTGCCCACCACCGACCGCGCCGCCGGCATTGCCGACCCGGTCAGCAAGCTGCAGGTCGACACCTTGGATGCGAACTGCGACCGGTTCGGCATCCGTCAGTTCAAGATGAACGACCGCCGCCAAGGCATCGTCCATGTCATCGGTCCCGAGCAAGGTGCCACGCTCCCCGGCATGACGGTGGTTTGCGGCGACAGCCACACCAGCACGCACGGCGCCTTTGCCGCGCTGGCGCATGGCATCGGCACCAGCGAGGTCGAGCATGTGCTGGCGACGCAGACCCTGGTCGCGAAGAAGGCGAAAAACCTGCTGGTTCAGGTCAACGGCCGGCTGCAGCCCGGCGTGGGCGCCAAGGACCTGGTGCTGGCCATCATCGGCCGCATTGGCACTGCCGGTGGCACCGGTCACACGATCGAGTTCGCCGGCGAGGGCATTCGTGCGCTGTCGATGGAGGGTCGCATGACGGTCTGCAACATGGCCATCGAGGCCGGTGCGCGCGCCGGCCTGATCGGCGTCGACGAGACCACGATCGCCTACCTGAAGGGGCGGCCCTTGTCACCCAGCGAGTCGGAGTGGGATCAGGCGGTGGCCTACTGGCGCACACTGGTCAGCGACCCGGGGGCGCACTTCGACCGCGTCGTCGAGATCGACGCTTCCGCGATCGCGCCGCAAGTGAGTTGGGGCACCAGCCCGGAGATGGTGCTTCCCGTCGACGCGTTCACGCCGGAGCCTGCGCGCGAGGCTGACGCCGTGCGCCGCGACGCGGTGCAGCGCGCGCTGGCCTACATGGGACTGCAGCCGCACCAACAGATCGGATCGATCGCGCCCGACAAGGTCTTCATCGGCTCCTGCACCAACAGCCGCATCGAGGACCTGCGCGAAGCCGCGGCGGTCGTGCGACGGGTCGGCGGCAGGGTCGCCAAGGGCATCAAGCTGGCGCTGGTGGTGCCCGGCTCGGGTCTGGTCAAGGCACAGGCCGAGGCCGAGGGCCTGGATCGGGTGTTCAAGGAAGCCGGTTTTGAATGGCGTGAACCCGGTTGCTCGATGTGCCTGGCGATGAATGCCGACCGACTCGAGCCGGGTGAGCGCTGTGCCAGTACCAGCAACCGCAACTTCGAGGGTCGCCAAGGCGCCGGGGGACGCACGCACCTGGTCAGTCCGGCCATGGCCGCCGCGGCAGCCATGAAAGGCCGTTTCGTCGACGTGCGTCTGCTCAGCTGAGGACAATGGCGGCCCACCCGACTCAACGGACCGCCACCATGAAGCAACTGCTCGCCCGTCTCGCCCTGTTCACCGTCGCCTGCTCGCTGCTTGCCGCCTGCAACACCATGCAGGGCTTCGGCAAGGACGTGAAGAAGGTTGGCGACAAGATCGAAGACGCCGCCAAGAAATGAATGCCCGGGCTGGGTCCCGGGCGAGGAAAGCATGCAAGCCTTTACCCAGCACCAGGGCCTGGTCGTGCCCATCGACCGCGCCAACGTCGACACCGACGCCATCATCCCGAAGCAGTTCCTGAAGTCGATCCAGCGCAGCGGCTTCGGCCCGAACCTGTTCGACGAATGGCGATACCTGGACAAGGGCGAGCCCGGTCAGGATCCGAGCAGCCGCAAGCCCAATCCGGCCTTCGTGCTGAACCAAGCGCGTTATGCCGGCGCCTCGGTGATGCTCGCACGCGCCAATTTCGGCTGCGGCTCCAGCCGCGAGCATGCGCCGTGGGCGATCCAGCAGTACGGCATCCGTGCGCTGATTGCGCCCAGCTTCGCCGACATCTTCTTCAACAACTGCTTCAAGAACGGCCTGCTGCCGATCGTGCTGCCGGAAGCGGTGGTGGACCAGTTATTCGCGGCGGTCCAGGCCACGCCGGGCTACGAGCTGGCCGTCGACCTCGACGCCCAGCTGGTGCGCACGCCCGATGGCACCGAGCACCACTTCGAGGTCGAAGCGTTTCGCAAGCACTGCCTGCTCCACGGTCTTGACGAGATCGGCCTGACGCTGCAGCACCAGGCCGAGATCGAAGCGTTCCAGGCCGCGCGCCTGGCCGACAAGCCCTGGCTGAACAAGGAGCTGTCGGCATGAGCACGAAACTGATCGCGGTGCTGCCGGGCGATGGCATCGGCCCGGAGATCATGGCCGAGGCGGTCAAGGTCTTGAAGGCCCTGGACCTGCCGCTGCAGCTGGAGACGGCTGCTGTCGGCGGCGCCGCCTACGAGCTCAGCGGCCATCCGCTGCCCGAAACCACGCTCGCCCTTGCCAAGCGGGCTGACGCGGTGCTATTCGGCGCCGTCGGCGACTGGAAGTACGACAAGCTGGACCGCCCGCTGCGCCCCGAGCAGGCCATCCTCGGCCTGCGCAAGCACCTGGGCCTGTTCGCGAACTTCCGCCCGGCGCTCTGCTATCCGCAGCTCACGCACGCCAGCAGCCTGAAGCCTGAGCTCGTTGCCGGCCTGGACATCCTGATCCTGCGCGAACTGACCGGTGACATCTATTTCGGCACACCGCGCGGCCGCCGCACCGCGGTCGATGGGCATTTCCCGGGCGCGGAGGAAGCCTTCGACACGATGCGCTACAGCCGCCCGGAGATCGAGCGCATCGCCCACCTGGGCTTCCAGGCGGCGAAGAAGCGCCGCGGCAAGCTGACCAGCGTCGACAAGGCCAATGTGCTGGAGACCTCGCAGCTGTGGAAGGACGTCGTCAACGAGGTTGCCAAGGCGTATCCCGAGGTGCAGCTCGACCACATGTACGTCGACAACGCCGCCATGCAACTCGTGAAGGCGCCCAAGAGCTTCGACGTCATCGTCACCGGCAACCTCTTCGGCGACATCCTGTCCGACGAGGCGGCGATGCTGACCGGCTCGATCGGCATGCTGCCCTCGGCCTCGCTGGACGCCAACAACAAGGGGCTCTACGAGCCCAGCCACGGCAGCGCACCGGACATCGCCGGCAAGGGCGTCGCCAATCCGCTTGCTACCATCTTGTCCGCCGCCATGATGCTTCGCTACACGCTCAACCTGCCCGCAGCCGCCGCCACCGTCGAAGCGGCGGTGCAGGCCGTGCTGGCCGACGGCCTGCGCACGGGCGACATCTGGAGCGAAGGCACGACGAAGGTCGGCACCCAGGCCATGGGTGACGCCGTCGTGGCCATGATCACCAAAACCATCACCAAGAGCTGACGCTCTCGGCCCGCTACGCCCCTGCAAGGACCCGGCGAAGCGAAGCCGGGAAGCCCAGGGTCCTGAGGATGGAAATCTGAGATGGCGTTGAGCAACACCCCCTTGGTCGGCCTGGTTGGCTGGCGCGGCATGGTCGGCTCGGTCCTGATGGACCGCATGACGGCGGAGAACGATTGGGCGCATATCGAGCCGCTGTTCTTCAGCACCAGCAATGCGGGCGGCGCCGCACCCGTGCAGGCAAAGAACGAGACCACCCTGAAGGACGGCTTTGATGTCGAGCAGCTCAAGCGCTGCGAAGTCATCATCTCGGCCCAAGGCGGCGACTACACCAGCGAGGTCTATCCCAAGCTGCGTGCGGCCGGCTGGACTGGTCACTGGATCGATGCCGCGTAGACGCTGCGCATGGCCGATGACGCGGTCATCATCCTGGACCCCGTCAATCGCCCGGTGATCGACAAGGCGCTCAGCCAGGGCGGTCGCAACTGGATCGGCGGCAACTGCACGGTCAGCTGCATGCTGATGGGCGTGGGGGCGCTCTACAAGGCCGGTCTGGTCGAATGGATGAGCACGCAGACCTACCAGGCGGCCAGCGGCGGCGGCGCGCAGCACATGCGCGAGTTGCTGACCCAGTACGGCACGCTGAACGCCGAGGTCAGGAGCCTGCTCGACGACCCGAAGAGCGCGATTCTGGAGATCGACCGCCGGATCGTCGAGAAGCAGCGTTCGCTGAGTGCCGCTGAGACCCAGCATTTCGGCGTGCCCCTGGGCGGCTCGCTGATCCCCTGGATCGACAAGGACCTGGGCAACGGCATGTCCAAGGAAGAATGGAAGGGCATGGCCGAGACCAACAAGATCCTCGGCTCCGGTGCCATTCCCGTCGACGGTTTTTGCGTGCGCATCGGTGCGATGCGCTGCCACTCCCAGGCACTCACCTTCAAGCTGAAGCGGGACGTGCCCTTGGCCGATATCGAGGCCATGATCGCCGCCGACAACGCCTGGGTGAAGCTGGTGCCCAACACCCGCGAATCCACGATCCGCGAGCTCACGCCCGTGGCGGTGAGCGGCACGCTGACGATTCCGGTCGGTCGCGTGCGCAAGCTGGCGATGGGTCCCGAGTACCTTGGCGCCTTCACGATTGGTGACCAATTGTTGTGGGGCGCGGCCGAGCCCTTGCGCCGCATGCTGCGCATCCTGCTCGAGGCTTGAGGCCGACCGCCAGAGCGCGTTGCCCTTGGGCGACAGCAAGGCTCTTCGGGTGTACCCGGGGCGCTTCAATGCCTTTCTTGAGGTCTTGCCCAGATATGCTTGCCAGCCTTGACTTTTTCGCAGTGCGAAGCCACCAGCCCGGTGCCCGCAGCCTGCGATGGGGGATGCCTTGAACCAGCCCGCGACACCACTGCGCCCACGCCATCTGTTGACCCAGGCCGCCATGGCCAGCCTTTGCCTGTTGGCCGGGCATTCAGCCCATGCGCTTGGCTTGGGCCGTCTGAATGTGCAGTCGGCGCTTGGCGAGACCTTGAGGGCCGAGATCGAGCTCAGCAGCCTCACGGCCGAGGAGGCCGCCACCTTGCGCGTGCGCGTCGCGCCGCCCGATGCGTTCCGTGCCCAAGGCCTGGACTACAACGCGGTGCTGGCGGGCGCGCAGGTGCAACTGGTGCGTCAGCCCGATGGCCGGGCGGTGTTGCGCATCGTCAGCGAGCGCGCGGTGCAGGAGCCTTTCCTCGACGTGCTGCTCGACATCCGCTGGTCCAGCGGCCAGCTGAATCGCGAGTACACGCTGCTGTTCGATCCGCCGAGTTCGCTGACGACGCAGGCGCAACGTCCTGCCGACGCGCCGACCGCCCCGGTGGTGTCGCAGGCGCCGGCAATGGCGCCGCTGCCGTCGCAGGGCTCGCCGTCGCGACCCGCTGCGCCAGCGCCGGCTGCGGCGCCGGCTCCGCGGCCCGTCGCAAGCAGCGACGGCGCGATCGCGGTCCGCAGCGGCGACTCGCTGTCGCGCTTGGCCGAGCGCCCTCGCCCGGAAGGGGTGTCGCTGGATCAGATGCTGGTGGCGCTGTACCGCGACAACCCGGATGCCTTCATCGGCCAGAACATGAACCTGCTGCGTGCCGGTGCGCGGCTGCGCATGCCGTCGCGGGACACCCTGGCGGCGCTGCCGGCTGACGAAGCCCGGCGCCTCGTACGCGCCCACAGCAGCAACTTCGACGCGGCCCGACAAGGCCTGGCCGAGGCGGCTCCTCGACTTCCCGAGCAGAGTGAGCGCAAGGTCAGCGGCACGGTGCAACCCCAGGTCACCGAAACGCGGGCACCGGCGCCGAGCGGCGACCGCCTGACCTTGAGCAAGCCGGCCGCCCCGGTGGCCAGCGCCGCGGTGCCGGCGCCGCAGAAGGCCCAGGAAGCGGCCATGAGCCGCAACGTCGAAGACTTGAAGAAACTGGCGGAGGCTGCCAAGCAGGGCGTGGCGGCATCGGCGGCGACGGCGGCGACGGTGGCATCGGCGCCCGAGGCCGTGGCGCTGGCCAGCGAGCCGGCAGCGTCGGTGCCGGCGTCCGCGCCGGTGGCGGTGGCTGCCGCGCCGGCATCCCGCCCCGTGGCGGCGCCCTTGCCCCCGGCCGCAGCACCCGAATCCGGATGGAGCGACTGGCTGCTTTCGCCAATCGGCCTGGCCCTGGGTGCTGGGGTGTTGGCCGTGGGCGGCTTCGTGGCGATGCGCCTGAGTCGCAAGCGCAAGACCGGCCCGGCGCAGGAAACGCTATTCGGCGAAAGCCGCCTGCAGCCTGATTCCTTCTTCGGCGTCACCGGCGGCCAGCGGGTGGACACGCGTGACGGCGCCAGCGGCGTGTCGTCGATGTCGTATTCGCTGAGCCAGCTGGACGCGCATGGCGACGTCGATCCGGTGGCCGAGGCCGATGTCTACCTGGCCTATGGCCGCGACCTGCAGGCTGAGGAGATCCTCAAGGAAGCGCTGCGCGCGCAGCCCGAGCGCCTGGCCATCCGGCTGAAGCTGCTGGAGGTCTACGCCAAGCGTCGCGATGTCCGCGGCTATGAGCAGCTGGCGACCCAGCTGTACGCCGAGACCAAGGGCCAGGGCGAGGACTGGGAGAAGGCCCAGGAGATGGGGCGCGGCATCGATGCCGACAACCCGCTCTACCAGCCCGGCGGTGCGCCGCGCAGCATGTTCGACGAGGACGCGCCGCGCCCGGAGCCGATGAATGCGACGACCTTGCCGCAGACGGGGCCGATCGATTCGCAGCCCGAGCAGGAGCCGGATGCCGGTCCGCCGAGCTTGATCGACCTCGACCTCGACCTGGGCATCGACGCACCGGCTCCCGCGCCCTCAGCCGCGCCCGAGCTCGCCCGCACCCAGGCCATGAAGGCCATGCCGAGCTTGGAGCCGACGCCCAGCATGCTGGACATGGACCTGGATCTCAGCGCCTCGATGCCGCTCGATTCGCCCAAGGACAACAGCCTGGAGTTCGACCTGTCGGATCTTGGCGGCCTGGACGGCAACACGGTGTCGCCGGGACTGGGTGAGGACAGCACCCAGAACATGGGCCTGCGCACCGAGAGCCATGGGCTGGACGACGCACCGCAGACCAAGGTGGGTGGCGACTCGCTGATCGATGCGATGCAGGACCTGGCCGGTGACGACGCCGACCCGATGATGCGTCAGCTTGAGCTGGCCGAGGAGTTCCGCCAGATCGGTGACGTCGAAGGCGCCCGCGACGTGCTGCAGGAACTGGTCTCGCAGGTTCAGTCGGGGCCGCTGTACGAGCGCGCGAAAGCCATGCTCGACGAAATGCGCTGATGCCGGCGCTTTTTGCGAAGGGCGCCCCGCGGGGCGCTCTTTTGTTTGCATGACTCGAATTGCCTTGGGGCTGGCCTACCGTGGCCAGCAGTACCAGGGCTGGCAAAGCCAGCCCAGCGGCCGCACCGTCCAGGACCGGCTGGAGAAGGCCCTGTCGACCTTCGCCGACGAGACCATCGGCACGCTGTGCGCCGGCCGCACCGACGCCGGCGTGCACGCGCTCAACCAGGTCGTGCACTTCGACACCAGCAAGGAGCGAGATCCCTTCTCCTGGGTGCGCGGCGTCAACCGCTACCTGCCGGCCGACATCGCCGTGCAGTGGTCGGCGTTCCCGCCGGCGGACTTTCATGCGCGCAATCACGCGCGTTCCCGACGCTACGCGTACCTGCTGCTCGAGTCGGCGGTGAGGCCTGCGGTCGAGGCCGGTGCGGTCGGCTGGGTCTTCAAGCCCCTGGATCAGACGGCGATGGAAGCCGCCGCGGCCCTGCTGCTCGGTGAGCATGATTTCAGCGCGTTCCGCGCCGCCGAGTGCCAGTCGCCGACGCCGGTGAAGACCCTGAGGGCGATCAGCATCGCGCGTCGTGGCGCCTACTGGCGCTTCGAGTTCGAGGCCAATGCCTTCCTGCATCACATGGTGCGCAATCTGATGGGAACGCTGCTGGCGGTGGGGCAGGGCAGTCGCCCACCCGGCTGGGCTGGTGAGGTGCTGGCCAGCCGCGATCGCTCGGCTGCGGCGCCGACCTTCGCGCCGGATGGGCTCTACTTCCTCGGACCGCGCTACGACGCGGAACTGAATCTGCCGACGCACACGCCGGCGATGGACTGGCTGCCTTGAGCATGAGAACCCGAATCAAGATCTGTGGACTGCGCACGCCCGACATGGTGGACGCCGCCGCGAACGCGGGTGCCGACGCCATCGGCTTCGTGTTCTACGCGAAGAGCGGGCGCGCCGTGACGCTGGAGCAGGCACGGCCGCTGGCCGAGCGGCTGCCGCCCTTCGTGACCCCGGTCGGCCTGTTCGTGAACGCGTCGCCGGCCGAGATTGAGGCGGCACTGCAGGCGATCCCCGGCCTGCTGCTGCAGTTCCATGGCGACGAGTCGCCCGAGGACTGCGAGCGCTGGGGCAGGCCCTACCTGCGTGCGGTCGCCGTCACGCCCGAGACGCGCTTGCTAGACTTGGCGTCACGACACCCCGGCGCACAGGCGCTGTTGCTCGACGCACCGGTCGATGGCTACGGGGGCGGTGGAAAGGTTTTCGATTGGTCACTGCTCGCACCAAACGGGCACTCTCGCCTCGTTTTATCTGGTGGGTTGAATGCAGCCAACGTCGGCGATGGCATTCGACGGGTGCGGCCCTGGGCCGTTGACGTCTCCTCGGGCGTCGAATCCAGTCGCGGGGTCAAGAACCCCGATCTGATCCATGCGTTCTGTGCTGCCGTCAGGGCCGCAGACGCCTCCCGCTGAAGGGAATGCCATGTTGAAGTACCAGCAACCCGATGCCGCCGGGCATTTCGGGCCGACCCCCTCAGGCCAGCAATTCGGTGGCCGCTTTGTCGCCGAGACCCTGATGCACGCGCTCGACGAACTCGAGCAGGCGTATGCCAAGTACCAGAACGATCCGGAGTTCCGCGCCGAGTTCGAGGACGAACTCGCGCATTTCGTCGGCCGTCCGAGCCCGATCTATCACGCCAAGCGCCTGAGCCAGGAACTCGGCGGCGCGCAGATCTACCTGAAGCGCGAGGACCTGAACCACACCGGCGCGCACAAGGTCAACAACACCATCGGCCAGGTGCTGCTGGCACGGCGCATGGGCAAGCGCCGCATCATTGCCGAGACCGGCGCCGGCCAGCACGGCGTTGCCACGGCCACCGTGTGTGCCCGCTATGGCCTCGAGTGCGTGGTCTACATGGGCGCCGAGGACGTGAAGCGGCAGTCGCCCAACGTCTACCGCATGCAGTTGCTGGGCGCCACCGTGGTGCCGGTGGAAAGCGGCAGCAAGACGTTGAAGGACGCGCTCAACGAGGCAATGCGCGACTGGGTCACGAACGTCGAATCGACGTTCTACATCATCGGCACCGTGGCCGGGCCGCACCCGTACCCGATGCTGGTGCGCGACTTCCAGCGCGTCATCGGCGACGAATGCCTGACGCAGATGCCGGTCATGGCCGGCCGCCAGCCGGACGCGGTGCTGGCCTGCGTCGGCGGTGGCAGCAATGCGATGGGCATCTTCTACCCCTATGTGCCGCACGAGGGTGTGCGCCTGATCGGCGTCGAGGCCGCCGGCCGCGGCATCGAGACGGGACATCACGCCGCGACGCTGAGCGCCGGCAGCCCCGGTGTGCTGCACGGCAACCGCACCTATCTGCTGCAGGACGAGGCCGGCCAGATCATCGAGACGCACTCGATTTCCGCCGGTCTCGACTACCCCGGCGTCGGCCCCGAGCACGCGTACCTGAAGGACATCGGCCGTGCCGAGTACGTGGGCGCCACCGACGCCGAGGCGCTGGACGCGTTCCATCGCCTCTGCCGCACCGAGGGCATCATCCCGGCGCTGGAAAGCAGCCATGCGGTCGCGCACGCGATGAAGATCGCGCCGACGATGGGCAAGGAGCAGATCCTGCTCGTCAACCTCAGCGGCCGCGGCGACAAGGACATCGGCACCGTCGCCGACCTGTCCGGCTCCAGCTTCTACTGCCGGCCCTCGTGCCGCGGCGAGGAAGCCAAGGGCGTGAGCTTCCTGAGGAGCGCGAAATGAGCCGCATCGCCAAGGCCTTCGCGGCCGGCCGCAAGGCGCTCATCCCCTACATCACTGCCGGCGACCCGAACCCGGGGCTCACCGTCGAATTGATGCACGCGCTGGTCGACGGCGGTGCCGACATCATCGAGCTCGGTGTTCCCTTCAGCGACCCGATGGCCGACGGTCCGGTGATCCAGCGTGCCGCCGAGCGGGCGCTGGTCCACAAGGTGCGCCTGCTTGACGTGCTGGCGATGGTCCGGCAGTTCCGCGAGCGCAACGCCGACACCCCGGTGGTGCTGATGGGTTACGCCAACCCGATCGAGCGCCTGGGCCTGACGGTCTTCGCCGCCGAAGCCAAGGCAGCCGGCGTCGACGGTGTGCTCGTCGTCGATTACCCGCCGGAAGAGGCGCTCGCCTTCGCCGCGGCGATGAAGGCGCAGGCGCTCGACCCGATCTTCCTGCTGGCGCCGACCTCGTCGGACGCGCGCATCGAGCAGGTCGGCCGGCTGGCCAGCGGCTATGTGTACTACGTGAGCCTGCGCGGCGTGACCGGCGCCGCGCACCTGGATGCCGGCGCCGTGGCCGAGGTCTTCCCGCGGCTGCGCCAGCACCTTCCCCAGTTGCCGATCGGCGTCGGCTTCGGCATCCGCGACGCGGCCTCGGCCCAGGCCGTGGCCCGGGTCGCCGACGCCGTCGTCATCGGTTCCGCCCTGGTCCAGTTGGTCGAACGCGCCGGACCGGGTAATGCGGTGACTGAACTACGAGACTTCCTGCGCGCGATCCGCCAGGCGCTCGACGAGGAGAACCCTGCATGAGTTGGCTCGACAAACTGCTGCCGCCGAAGATCCAGCACTCGGATCCGGCTGATCGCCGCCAGGTGCCCGAAGGTCTGTGGACCAAGTGCCCGAGCTGCGAGACCGTGCTCTACAAGGCCGATCTGGAGCAGAACCAGATGGTCTGCCCGAAGTGCAGCCACCACCATCGCATCGGTGCCCGCGCGCGCCTGAACGCGTTCTTGGATGGGGAAGGGCGCTACGAAGTTGGCCAGGAAGTGCTGCCGGTCGACGCGCTGAAGTTCAAGGACAGCAAGAAGTACCCGGAACGCCTGAAGGAAGCCCTGGAGCACACCGGCGAGACCGATGCGCTGGTCGTCATGGGCGGTGCGGTGATGTCGGTGCCGGTGGTCGCCGCCTGCTTCGAGTTCGAGTTCATGGGCGGCTCCATGGGCTCGGTGGTCGGCGAGCGTTTCGCGCGTGGCGTGCAGACGGCCGTCGAGCAAAAGACGCCCTTCATCTGCTTCACCGCCACCGGCGGTGCGCGCATGCAGGAAGGCCTGTTGTCGCTGATGCAGATGGCCAAGTGCAACGCCGCGCTGACCCAGCTGGCGCGCGCCCGTCTGCCGTACGTCAGCGTGCTCACCGACCCGACCATGGGCGGCGTCTCGGCCAGCTTTGCGTTCGTCGGTGACATCGTCATCGCCGAGCCCAAGGCGCTGATCGGTTTTGCCGGCCCGCGCGTGATCGAGAACACCGTGCGCGAGAAGCTGCCGCCGGGCTTCCAGCGCGCCGAGTTCCTTCTCGAGAAGGGTGCGGTGGACATGATCACCGACCGCCGTGAGCTGCGATCGACGATCGCCAACTGCCTGGCCATGCTGCAGCGGCAGAGCGCCGACGCCGTCGCCTGAGGCGTCGCACTGCTGACAAGGCCGGCTGCGTCCGGCCTTTTTTCTTTCGCCCGATGAAGACCTTGAACGACTGGCTCGCGCACTGCGAGCAACTGCATCCGAAGACCATCGACATGACCTTGTCGCGGGTCGCCAGCGTGCGTGATCGGCTGGGCCTGACGTTCAACGGACTGGTCGTCAGCGTGGCCGGTACCAACGGCAAGGGCAGCAGCTGCGCGATGCTCGAGTCGATCGCCTTGCAGGCGGGGTACCGGGTCGGCCTCTACATCAAGCCGCATTTCCTGCACTTTGAGGAGCGCTGCCGCATTGGCGGGACCTCGGTCAGCGCCGCATCGCTGCTGCCGCACTTCGAAGCGGTTGAGGCGGCACGCGGCGACTTGCAGCTGACCTATTTCGAGTTCACGACCCTGGCCATCCTGCGACGCTTGGCTGCCGAAGCGCTGGACCTCGTGATCCTCGAGGTCGGGCTGGGTGGCCGGCTGGATGCGGTCAACGCCGTCGATGCCGATGTCGCGTTGATCACCAGCATCGACCTCGACCACATGGCGTATCTGGGTCCGGATCGGGAGGGCATCGGCCGGGAGAAGGCCGGCATCCTGCGCGCCGGACGGACTGCGGTCTGTTCCGACCCGCTGCCTCCCGGCAGCATCGCTGCCGAAGCCGAGCGCCTGGGCGTTGATCTGCGACTTTCCGGGCGCGATTTCCGTTTTGACGGCGATCGCCAGCAGTGGCGCTGGCAGGGGCGCGACCGGCGCTACGCCGGCATGGCGTATCCGGCGCTGCGCGGGGTCAACCAACTGCTCAACGCTGCCGGCGTGCTGGCGGTGTTTGAAGCGCTGCACGAGCGCCTGCCCATCAGCGCGCAGGCGGTCCGCAGCGGCCTGGCCATGGTCGAGCTGCCGGGGCGATTCCAGGTGCTCGCAGGCCAGCCATCGGTGATCCTCGACGTCGCCCACAACCCTCATGCGGTGGCGGCGCTGGCGCAGAACCTGGATGCGCTGGGTTTTGCCCCGAAGACGCGGGCGGTGTTCGGCGCCATGGCCGACAAGGCGCTGGACGAGTTGTTCGTGAAGATTGCCCCCTGGATTGACGAGTGGCATTTCTGTGACCTGCCGACCCCACGAGCCGCGAAGGCCGAAGACCTGGCGGCGCGCTGGGCCGGCCTGGTGCAACGGGGTAGCGCCAAGCCGGCCGGCACTAGCGCCGTGTTCCTGCATGCCGATCCATGGACGGCACTGGTCCAGGCCAAGGCTGCCAGCGAGGCCACCGATAGAATCGTCGTCTTCGGATCCTTCTTCACCGTCGGCGGGGTGATGGCCGGTTTGCAGGGCGGTGCCCGGGCACAGACCAGCGCCACTTGATCTCCACCGGGGGCCCCCTCACGCATGGGCTTGATGTCGTTGTTCCGGCGTGCGCCGGCCACAGGTGAAACGCCTAAACCCAAACGCGCCAGTCGCCAGGGCGCAGGCCGAGCTGCCGACCATGAGGCAACCGTGCAGCGGCTGCGCCAGCAGGCGCGCCGTCGCCTGCTGGGGGCGGCGGTGCTGGTCGGGATCGGAGTGATCGCGTTCCCGATCGTTTTCGAGACCCAGCCGCGTCCGGTTCCGATGGATCTGCCGATCGTGATTCCGGCCAAGGACAGCACCGAGACGCCGCGAGCGGTGGCGTCCACCCCGCCGACCAGCCTGCCGGATGTTCTGCCTGAGGCGGCGGAAATCCAAGCCAGCGGTGAGTCGGCGCCGTTGCCGGATCCGGCGCCGCCGCCCCTGCAGTCCAGCGAACCGGTCGCGCCACCGGCCAAGCCGGAGCCCAAGCAGACGCCAGTCATGAAGCCCGCGCCCGCCTCAGCGGCGCAACAAACCGGAGCGCGATTCGTCGTGCAGGTGGGGGCTTTCGCCGACAAGCAAGCCGCGCAAGCCGCGCGTCAGAAGCTCGAGGCCAAGGGACTGAAAACCTACGCCCAAGTGGCCAAGACCAAGGACGGTGAGCGCATCCGCGTTCGACTCGGACCGTTTTCCGAACGGGCCGACGCCGACAAGGCGGCCGCCAAGGCCAAGGCGGCTGGCCTGGCCGCCGCGGTGCTGACCCTGTGATGGACCAAGAACTCCTCCTCAGTTGGGCCGACCTGGGATTGATGCTGCTCGTTCTGGTGTCGATCGTCGTTGGTGCCGTGCGTGGCTTCGTTTTCGAAGCGCTGTCACTGGCTGCGTGGGTGATCGCCTACCTGGCCGCTCCCTGGCTGGCACCGGTGGTCGAAGGCTGGCTGCCCAAGGCGGCGAATGAGGGCGGCTGGCAGGCCTTGGCCTCGGTGGTGCTGGCCTTCGTGCTGGTCCTGGCGCTGGTCTCCGTGGTCGCGCGCCTGTTGCGAAGCCTGATCCATGCCACGCCGCTGAAGGTGGCCGACCGCCTGCTCGGCAGTGCTTTTGGCTTGCTGCGGGGGCTTCTGCTCTGCCTGCTCGCCGGGGTGCTGATCGGATTCACCCCGATGCGCAAGCATCCCGCCTGGACATCGTCCCAAGCCAGACCGCTGCTCGGCCATGTGCTGCGTGCACTCGGGCCGATGCTGCCTCAAGATCTGCACCGCCTTCTCGACCAGCCCTCGCTGCGTCAGTCGACAGAAACCGTTTAAGGAGCGCCCACCATGTGCGGGATCGTCGGGGCTTTGTCCCACCAGCCAGTCAATCAGTTGCTCTACGACGCGCTGCTGTTGCTGCAGCACCGAGGGCAGGATGCTGCCGGCATCGTCACCATGGACGGCACGAAGTGCTTCATGCACAAGGCCAAGGGCATGGTTCGCGACGTCTTCCGCACGCGCAACATGCGGGCCCTGCCCGGTCAGATCGGCCTCGGTCAGGTCCGCTACCCGACGGCCGGCAACGCACACAGCGAAGAAGAGGCGCAACCCTTCTATGTCAATGCGCCCTTCGGGCTGGTGCTGGTTCACAACGGCAATCTGACGAACACGGCGGAGCTGCGCAAGCAGTTGTTCGATGTCGACCGTCGCCATATCAACACCGACAGCGACACCGAGGTGCTGATCAACGTGGTCGCGCACGAACTGGAGGTGGTGGCGCGTGAACTGCCGCTGGATCCGGCCGCGGTGTTCAAGGCGGTCGAGGCGGTGCATCGGCGCGTGCGCGGCAGCTACGCGGTCATTTGCCTGATCTCGGGTCATGGCCTGCTGGCGTTTCGTGACCCCTATGGCATCCGGCCGCTGTGTTTCGGCAAGGCCCAGGCGGGTGAGTGGATGGTGGCCAGCGAATCGGTGGCGCTCGAGGGCACCGGCTTCAAGGTCGAGCGCGACGTGTCACCGGGCGAAGCGCTGTTCATCGACACCCGTGGCCAGTTGCATACCCGGCAGTGCGCCGAGAAGCCTAGCCTGCAGCCCTGCATGTTCGAGTTCGTCTACCTGGCTCGACCCGATTCGGTGATGGACGGCATCTCGGTCTACCAGGCGCGGCTGAACATGGGCGAGACCCTGGCCCAGCGCGTGCTGTCGACCATCCCGCCACAAGAGATCGACGTCGTCATTCCGATCCCCGAGAGCAGCCGCCCGTCGGCGATGCAACTGGCGCATCGCATCGGTCGACCGTATCGCGAGGGCTTCGTGAAGAATCGCTACGTCGGCCGCACCTTCATCATGCCTGGCCAGGGTGTGCGCAAGAAGTCGGTGCGCCAGAAGCTCAACGCGATCGCACAGGAGTTCAAGGGGCGGCGTGTGCTGCTTGTCGACGATTCCATCGTGCGCGGCACGACCTCCAAGGAGATCGTGCAGATGGCCCGCGAAGCCGGTGCGGTGAAGGTCTACATGGCGTCGGCGGCGCCGCCGGTGAAGTACCCGAATGTGTACGGCATCGACATGCCAACGCGGGCCGAGCTGATCGCTGCCGAGCGCACGAACGAGGAGATCCGCGAGTACATCGGTGCCGATGCGCTGATCTACCAGGATGTCGACGCGATGAAGCGCGTCGTCGCCGCGCTGCAGCCCAGGCTCGACGGCTTCGAAGCCAGCTGCTTCGACGGCCACTACATCACCGGCGACATCGGCGAAGGCGAGATCGCCGCGCTGCAGGCGCAGCGCCCGAAGGACCAGGATGAGGACGCGGCGAACGCGGGCCGCCTGGCGCTGCAGGCCAGTCCGGAGTGATGGCCACATGAAGGATCACCTGCACCGCGACACGCTGGCCGTCCGTGAGGGGCTGCACGCCACCCATTACGGCGAGAACAGCGAGGCGCTGTTCCTGACCAGCAGCTTCTGCCACCCAGACGCCGCGACTGCGGCTCGCCGCTTCGCGGGCGAGGAGGAGGGCTATGTCTACAGCCGCTTCTCCAACCCGACGACGACGATGATGGAGCGTCGCCTGGCCGCCCTGGAGGGTACCGAGGCCTGCATCGCCACCGGTTCGGGCATGGCGGCAATCCTGCTCCTTTGCATGGGCCTGCTGAAAGCCGGCGACCATGTCATCTGCTCGCGCTCGGTGTTCGGCTCGACGATCGAGCTGCTGCAGAGCGAATTCGGCAAGTTTGGTGTGCTGACGACGTTCGTGTCGCAGACCGATGTCACCGAATGGAAGGCGGCGCTGCAGCCGACGACCAGGCTGCTGATCGCCGAATCGCCGACCAATCCGCTGACCGAGGTCTGCGACATTGCCCTGCTGGCCGAAATCGCCCACGGCGCCGGCGCCTTGCTGGCAGTCGACAACTGCTTTGCCACGCCAGCACTGCAACTGCCGGCCAAGCTCGGGGCCGACATCATCATCCACTCAGGGACCAAGTACCTGGATGGCCAGGGCCGCGTGATCGCCGGCGCGCTGTGTGCGTCGAACGCGCTCATCGACGGCGTGTTCACGCCGGTGCTCCGTAGCGCCGGCATGTCGCTGTCCCCGTTCAACGCCTGGGTGGTGCTGAAGGGCCTGGAGACGCTTCAGATCCGCATGCAGGCGCAGTGCGCCGGCGCGCTGCGCATCGCCGAGTTCCTCAGTGAGCAGACCGGAGTCCGCGCGGTGCACTATCCCGGACTGAGCTCGCACCCGCAGCATGAGCTGGCCATGCGCCAGCAGTCGGGGCAGGGCGGGGCAGTGGTCAGCTTCGACGTGGGGCGGGGGGAGTCGGCCGAGCAGGACCGCGCCCGCGCCTTTGCCGTCATCGACCGCACGCGCTTCCTGTCCATCACCGCAAATCTTGGCGACACCAAGACCACCATCACCCACCCAGCCAGCACCTCGCATGGGCGACTGAGTGAGGTTCAGCGGCAGGCCGCTGGCATCACCCAGGGTCTGATCCGCGTCGCTGTTGGCCTGGAATATCTCGATGACCTGAAGGCCGAACTCGGCCAGATGCTCTCCCTGCCATGACCGTCCGTACCCGCATCGCCCCGTCGCCGACGGGCTTCCTGCACCTGGGCACTGCGCGCACCGCGCTGTTTTCCTGGGCCTTTGCGCGCCATCACGGCGGCCAGTTCGTGCTGCGCATCGAGGACACCGATGTTGCCCGCTCCACCCAGGAATCGGTTGAGCAGATCCTCGCCTCCATGAACTGGTTGGGCCTGGAATACGACGAGGGTCCGATCCACCAGATGCAGCGCCTGGACCGCTACCAGGCGGTGGCGGAGCAACTGATTCGGGAGGGCAAAGCCTATCGCTGCTACTGCGCTCCGGAGGAGCTGGATGCCATGCGCGAGGCGCAACGAGCACGAGGCGAGAAGACCCGCTACGACGGACGCTGGCGACCCGAGCCCGGCAAGCAACTGCCGGCGCTGCCCGAGGGCGTGAAGCCGGTGATCCGCTTCAAGAACCCGTTGGACGGCGATGTGCTCTGGAACGACCTGGTGAAGGGGGAGATCCGGATCAACAACCGGGAGATCGATGACCTGATCATCGTCAGGCCTGACGGCGTGCCGACCTACAACTTCGCGGTCGTGATCGACGACTGGGACATGCGCATCAGCCATGTCTTCCGTGGTGACGAGCACATCAACAACACGCCTTGGCAGATCAATCTATTCAATGCGCTCGGTGCCCCGTTACCTGCCTTCGGCCATATTCCCGTGATCCTCGGCGATGACGGTATGAAACTCTCGAAGCGTCGCGGCGCCGTTTCTGTGACCGCCTACGAAGAGGGGGGGTATCTGCCCGAGGCGATGCTGAACTATCTGGCGCGACTGGGTTGGAGCCATGGCGACGACGAGTTGTTCACGCGCGAACAGTTGGTGTCATGGTTCGACGGCACGCATTTGGCGAAGAGCCCGGCGCAATGGGATCCGGCCAAGCTTGAGTGGGTCAACGGCCAGTACGTGAAGGCGGCTGACGACTCGCGGCTGGCCGCGATGGTGCGCCCTCGCCTGGAGAAGCGTGGGCTGACCGTGCCCGCTGACGCGCCGTTGGCGGCCATGTGTGCGCTGTTCAAGGACCGCTGCGCCACCCTGGAGGTGCTGGCTGACTGGCTTGCGATGTACTTCGGTGACGTTAGCGTCAGCGAGTCGGACCGTGCACTGCACCTGAACGAAGACAGCTTGTCCGCCTGCGCAGAACTGGCTAGTGCGTTGAACCATGTTGAATGGACTCCAGGGGGCATCTCCTCGGCCATGAAACAAGTGCTCTCTGCACGCGGCATAAAGATGCCCCAGCTTGCCATCCCGGTGCGAGTGAAGGTATGCGGCCGCGCCCAGACGCCGGCCATCGACCAAGTGCTGGCCCTCTTCGACAAAAAATTTGTGGTCGCCCGCTTGCAATCAGCTTGAAATCTGTTCTATAGTCGCGGTCTCGCTTGAACAGCGCAGTTCTTGAAGCAAGTTGTCGGTAACGATGACAAGCAACGGGGGTATAGCTCAGCTGGGAGAGCGCTTGCATGGCATGCAAGAGGTCAGCGGTTCGATCCCGCTTACCTCCACCATTCAAAGGGTGGCGCGCAGTTCAAGAGGGCCTCAAGCAATTGAGGGTATTGCTAGTCCCCTTCGTCTAGAGGCCTAGGACACGACCCTTTCACGGTTGTAACAGGGGTTCGAATCCCCTAGGGGACGCCAAGTTTTTGGTTTGACTGAGCCAGCCGGAGCAATTCGGCAAATCAGTTGCCAACGCGGAGTGGTAGTTCAGTTGGTTAGAATACCGGCCTGTCACGCCGGGGGTCGCGGGTTCGAGCCCCGTCCACTCCGCCAAACTGTTTTAAAGAAGGGCCTGCTCGTTAGCAGGCCCTTTTGATTGAGGTTTCACCGTCCCCTTCGTCTAGAGGCCTAGGACACGACCCTTTCACGGTTGTAACAGGGGTTCGAATCCCCTAGGGGACGCCAAGTTGGGTTGTGCCTGCTTTGCCCAAGGCAAATCAGGTGCGGCCATGGAGTGGTAGTTCAGTTGGTTAGAATACCGGCCTGTCACGCCGGGGGTCGCGGGTTCGAGCCCCGTCCACTCCGCCAAAGTTTCAGAACCCGCTGTGGGCAACCGCAGCGGGTTTTTTCTTGCCCGGCGTCAGCTGACAAACTGATTGCGCAACAGGCCCACGGCCAAGCCTTCGAGCGCGAAACCCTCGCCGTCCGCTGGGACCGCGATCGGTCGGAAGTCAGGGTTCTCAGGCAGCAACCAAGCGGCTTCGCCATCGCGCTTCCATCGCTTCACGGTCACCTCATCGCCGATCCGGGCGACAACAATCTGGCCGTTGCGCGCTTCGCTGGCCTTCTTCACCGCCAACAGATCTCCATCCAGGATGCCGGCGTCGCGCATGCTCTGCCCCTTCACCCGCAGCAGAAAGTCCGGCGGTGCACTGAACAGGCTGGTGCTCACGGCATAGTGAGCCTCGACATGTTCCTGTGCCAGGATCGGATGACCTGCGGCCACCCGACCAATCAGCGGCAGTTGCGCCAGGCCCGGCATAGGCAACTCCAGCTGCTCGCTGGGCGCGCTCTTGCGACGCAGCACCCGAAGCTGGTCGGCCTTCAGCCGGATGCCGCGTGACGTACCGCCAACCAGTTCGATCACCCCTTTTCGTGCCAATGCCTGCAGGTGCTCTTCGGCAGAATTCGCCGATCGAAAGCCGAGAATCTCGGCAATTTCGGCGCGTGTCGGAGGGGCGCCGGTCCGCTCGATGGAACGGCGCACCAGGTCAAGAATCTGTTGCTGGCGAGGGGTCAGACTGACGTTCACGGCAGAGGCTCCGGTTGATCACTGGCTTTTTATCCAGTAACTGCATTTTTATACAGGAGTTCGGGGATGCCAAGACAAATCGTCGTACTGGGCACGGGCGGGACCATCGCCGGCAGCGCCGCGTCGCAATCGGATCATGTTGGCTACACCGCCGGCCAGATCACGGCCGCCAGCCTCGTGCAAGCGCTGCCTGAACTTGCCGCCCAGCGCCTGCAGATCGAGCAACTGGCGCAGATCGACAGCAAGGACATGGATTTCGGGACCTGGGCGCGCATCGCCGAACGCGCTCAGGAACGACTCGACGACGCCGATGTGGGCGGCATCGTCATCACGCATGGCACCGACACCCTGGAGGAGACGGCCTACCTGCTGCACCGGGTGCTTAGGGCGGAGAAGCCGGTTGTTCTGACAGCGGCCATGCGACCGGCCAGCAGTCGGTCGGCCGACGGGCCGCAGAACCTCCTCGATGCGGTGCTGGTGGCCGGCGATCCGTCGGCGCGGGGCGTGCTAGTCGTCGCGCATGGCGCCGTGCACCGTGGTGATCGCGTGCGCAAACAGCAGAGCTATCGCATGGATGCCTTCGGCAGCGAAGGCGGTCCGATTGCCTGGGTCGAGAACGGGGCGCTGCGACAACTGGCCGCTTGGCCTGAGAGCGACGGCCTGGGCGTGGCGCGCCTGCGCGCCAGCAGCTGGCCGCGCGTGGAAATGCTATGGAACGCCGTCGGCACCGACGGCGCCCAGGTGCGGCTGCTTCAGGAGCTGGCGCAGCGAGAGGGCCGCCGCCTGGGCCTGGTGGTCGCCGGCACCGGCAACGGCACGCTCAGCCAGGCGCTGGAAGCGGCACTCACCAAGGCCCTGGCAGAAGGGGTCGCGGTCTTGCGCAGCACGCGCTGCGCCGCCGGGCCGGTGATCGGCGGCAGCCTGCCTTCGGCTGGGGCACTCAGCCTGCCGCAGGCGCGGGTCGAGCTGTTGCTGCGTCTGCTCGACCCGGCGCCCTGAATCGCCTCAGACGAGGTTCAGGCTCACGTCGATGTTGCCGCGAGTCGCGTTGGAGTAGGGGCAGACCTGGTGGGCCGCTGCAACCAGTTGTTCCGCGACGGCGCGGTCCATGCCAGGCAACTTGATCGACAGCTTGACCTGGATGCCGAAGCCAGCCGGGATCGGGCCGATGCCGACTTCGGAGTCGATGCTGACATCGGCCGGCACGGCGATCTTCATCTTGCCGCCAACCGCCTTCATCGCGCCAATGAAGCAGGCGGCATAGCCCGCCGCAAACAGCTGCTCCGGATTCGTGCCGTCTCCACCGGCGCCACCCAGTTCCTTGGGCGTCGACAACGCAACGCTGAGCTTGCCGTCGTTCGACGCGGCCTTGCCTTCGCGGCCGCCGGTGGCGGTGGCATGGGCGGTGTACAGAACTTTGTCGAGAGCCATGGTCTTTCCTTTGCGGGGGTGATGCCGCCTCAAGCGGCGTTGGGAATGGAAGGCGGTTCGGCGCGCTGCAGTTGCTCTCGCAACTGGTGCAGGCGCTGCGTCAGGGACTCCAGCTCCTGCAGCGAGCAGGCGCTGGCACAAGCCAGTTGTTGCGGGATCGACCTGGCCCGGTCCTTCAGCGCCAGGCCTGACGTGCTCAGGCTCACACAGACCCGGCGCTCATCCTCGGGATCCCGGCTGCGCTGCAGCAAGCCAGCTTGTTCCATGCGCTTGAGCAAGGGTGTCAGCGTGCCCGAGTCCAACTGCAGCCGCTCGCCCAGCTCACCCACCGATTGGCCGTCCTGCTCCCAGAGCGCGAGCAGAACCAGGTACTGCGGGTAGGTGAGCCCGAGGGGCGCGAGCAGGGGCTTGTAGAGCTTGGTCATCGCCAGCGAGCTGGCATACAGCGCGAAGCACAGCTGCCGGTCCAGGCGCAACCAGTCCTCCTGGACGGCAGCGCTTCGATTGGATCGGCCTCGGTTCGACATGGCCGTTAGTGTAGCTCGCAATTACATTGCGCGCAATTTAATGATCAAGCCTGCGGTCGTTGTGCGCCGCCAGCGGACGCCCTCAGTCACCCGCGGCGATGCCCTCGCGGCGCGGATCCGCCCCCGCCAGCCAGCCGCCGCCTTGCCGGCGCAACACATGCAGCCCGCTGGTCAGCGGCAGTTCCCGCACACGATGGCCGCGCGCTCTCACGTCCGCCAATGATGCGGCGTCGACGAAGCCAGGCTCTATCAACACGGTGTCACCGGCTAGCGCCAGGTTCGGCGCCCCGATGGCCGGCTGCAGCGCCTCATCGTGTCCCAGGGTCTGCAGCAGCAGTCGTGCCGTGTAATGCGGAATCGCCAGGCCGCCAGGCGAGCCAAGCACCATCTCCAGCCGTCCGTTCGCATCGAACACCAGCATCGGGTTCATGCTCGAGCGCGGCCGCTTGCCACCCTCAACGCGGTTGGCGACTGGCCGGCCCTGAGGATCTCGCGGTTGAAACGCAAAGTCCGTCAGCTGGTTGTTCAGGAAAAAGCCTCCGGCCAGGCCGGTGCCCCCGTCGGCGAGCATGCGATTGCCGAAAGCCGCCTCCACGCTGCTGGTGAACGCAAGCGCCATGCCCTGCGCATCCACGACGCTGAAATGCGTCGTACCCGACTCCACCGTGGCGTCCTGCGGTGCCCAGAGCGCCAGGCTTCCGGCGGGCTGGCCCGCACTGACGCTGGCCGCGGCCTTCGGGCCGATCAGTTGGCGCCGGAGCGCCAGGTAGGCGGGGTCGAGCAAGGAGCTCCATCGCCCCGCTGGTGCGGCCACGAAGCGCGGATCCGCCAGGTGCATGTCGCGATCGGCACCGGCCAGTCTGGCCGCTTCGGCATACCGGTGCAGGCCCTCGGCCTGTTGCAACTCGGGCAGCGGCTCAAGCAGCGCCAGCACCTGTGCCGTCATCAGGAAACCAGCTGACGGCGGTGGCAGTCCGCAGAGCCGCCAGCCACGCCAGTCGCTGCAGATCGGATCGCGCCGTTCAACGCGGTAAGCGCGGAGATCGGCAGCGGTCATCGCACCAGGACGCGGTGACTGCTGCACGCGCTTCAGCAGGTCATCCGCGACCGCACCCTGATAGAACGCGTCAGCCCCCTCACGGGCAACCCGTCGCAGGATCTCGGCCTGGGCCGGATTGCGCAGCAAGGTTCCCAGCGGCAGCGGCTGCCCGCTCGCGTCATAGAAGCGCGCGGCGGCGGCGGGCTCGGACCGCAGGATCGGGTCGACGAGCAACAGGGTCTGCAGGCGCTGGCCCATCGGGAAGCCCCGATCGGCGATGGCGATCGCCGGCTCGAACAAGCGTGCCCAGGGCAGGCGGCCATGATCGCGGTGCACCGACTCCAGCAGCCTGAGCAGGCCCGGAACGCCGACCGCCAGTCCGCTGCGCGTCGCCTGCTCGCGCGGCAGTGGGCTGCCGTCGGCGCGCAGGAACAGGGATTCGCCGGCAGCCGCTGGCGCCGTTTCACGACCGTCGTAGCCGAGCAGGCGCTTGCCGTCCCAGAGCAACAGGAAGCCCCCCCCACCGAGGCCGCTGGACTGCGGCTCGACCAGGCCGAGCACCAGTTGCGTGGCCACCGCGGCGTCGACGGCGTTGCCACCCGCTCGCAGCAGCGCAGCACCGGCCTCGGCGGCCAGCGGGTGGGCAGCGACCACCGCCTGCCGTTCGAAGCGCCAACCCGGCTTCGCTTGCTGACCGCTGTCCGCCTCGGGCTGTGGCGGAGGCGGCGGTGCCGTGGCGCAAGCGCCGATCAGGACCAGGCTCAGCAGCAGGGCGCAGCGCCGGGTCGCTTGACTCATGACTGCAGGATCTGCTCGACCTGTTCGCCGAGTTCCAGCCAGCGCAGCTCGGCCTGCTCGACCTCGTCGGCCAGTTCCTTCAAACGCCGGCCCACGGCAGCGATGCGCTCGCCCTGGCTGGCGCCCGTACTGAGCTCGGCCTCGAGCGTGGCGCGCTCGCTGCCCCAGGCCTGGAGCTGACGATCGATGGCATCCATCTGCTTCTTCAGCGGTGCCGCCAGCTGGCGCAGCTGCGCCGAGGCCTTGCGATCCTGCCTGGCAGGTGCGACGGCATCGGCCGGCTTGCCGGCGCTGGTGTCGGGTCTGGCGCGCTCGGCCCGGGATTCGCTCTTCGCCCGGTCGTTGAGCCAGCGCTGGTAATCGTCGAGATCGCCGTCGACATCACGCAGCGCGCCGTCGGCCACAAGCCAGAACTGCTCGCAGGTGTCGCGCAGCAGCGCGCGATCGTGGCTCACCAGCAGCACCGTGCCCTCGAAGCCATTGAGCGCCATTGCCAGCGCCTCGCGCGTGGTCAGGTCGAGGTGGTTGGTCGGTTCGTCGAGCAGCAACAGGTTCGGCTTCTGCCAGGCGATCAGGGCCAGCACCAGGCGGGCGCGTTCGCCGCCGCTGAGCGTGCTCACGCGCTGCAGCGCCAGCTCGCCGCTGAAGCTGAACTGACCGAGAAAGTCGCGCAGCTGCTGCTCACGCGCCTCGGGCGAGACCTGCTTGGCAAGCCTGGTCATGTGACCCAGCGCGTGATCGTCCTCCTGCAACAGGTCCATCTCCTGCTGCGCGAAGTAGCCGATCGTCAGGCCCTTGCCCGGCACCATCTGGCCGGCGAGCGGTCCGAGCATGCCGGCGACGGTCTTCACCAGCGTCGACTTGCCCTGGCCGTTGGCACCGAGGATGCCGATGCGCTGACCGGCCAGCACGCTGCGCTCGACGCCGCGCACGATGGCCTGGCCCGGCGCATAGCCGCAGTCCAGGCCTTGCAGGCTGAGCATCGGGTTGGGCAGGTTGTCCGGCTCGCGGAACTCGAACGCGAAATCGGCGCTCGACAGCACCGGCGCGATGCGTTCCATGCGTTCCAGCTGCTTGACCCGGCTCTGCGCCTGCTTGGCTTTGCTGGCCTTGGCCTTGAAGCGGTCGATGAAGCGCTGCAGATGCGCGATGCGCTCCTGCTGCTTGCCGAAGGCCTGCTGCTGCTGACTCAGGCGCTCGGCGCGCAGCAGCTCGAAGGCCGAGTAGTTGCCGCCATAGCGACTCAGGCTCGCATTCTCAAGGTGCAAGGTGACGCGGGTGATGGCATCGAGGAACTCGCGGTCATGGCTGATGACCAGCAGCAGCCCCTCGTAGCGCGTCAGCCAGCCCTCCAGCCAGACCAGCGCGTCGAGGTCGAGGTGGTTGGTCGGCTCGTCCAGCAGCATCAGCTCGGACGGGTTGATCAGCGTGCGCGCCAGCTGCAGGCGCATCCGCCAGCCGCCGGAGAAACTGTTCACGGGCGCATCGAGCTGATCCGACTTGAAGCCCAGTCCGAGCAACAGGGCCTGGGCGCGGGAGCGGGCATCGAAGGCGTTGGCATCCTGCAGTGCTGCGTGCGCCTCGGCCATCTCCAGGCCATCGCCGTGGCTTTCGGCCAAGGCCAGCTGCGCCTTGGCCTTCAGCAGCGTGAGGTCGCCGTCGAGCACGAAGTCGGTCGCCGGCTGCTCGGTTTCGGGCAATTGCTGCGCCACTTCCGACAAGCGCCAGTTCGGCGGCAACTCGCAATCGCCGGCATCGGCCGCCAGCCGACCGGCCAGCAGCGCAAACAGGCTGGACTTGCCGGCACCGTTGGCGCCGACCAGACCGATGCGCTCGCCCGGTTGCAGGTTCACCGTCGCGCCGTCCAGCACCACCTTGGAGCCCCGCCGCAGCGTGACGTTCTTCAGGGAAATCAAATCAGTTGTTCTCTCGTCAGCAGCAGCACCTGGTCCGCACCCGCGCTGGTCTCCAGCCATACTGGGTCCAGCGCGGGAAAGGCCGCCTCGAAGTAGGGTCGCTCATGGCCGATCTCGAGCACCAGCACGCCCTGCTCATTCAGGCAGTCGGGCGCGCCGCGCAGCAGACCGCGGATGAAGTCCATGCCGTCCGCTCCCCCGGCCAGCGCGAGCTGGGGTTCGGCGCGGAACTCCGGCGGCAGCGCCGCCATCGACTGCGCGTTCACATAGGGTGGGTTGCAGATCAGCAGATCGAAGCGCTCGCCGGCCACCGCGGCCAGTCCATCCCCGCGCAGCAGGCGGATGCGTGCCTGCAGCTGATGGCGCTCGACATTGCGCTGCGCCACCGCCAGCGCGTCGTCGCTGATGTCGGCACCGACCACGTCGACCTCCGGCCAGGCCAGGGCCGCCAACACCGCCAGCGAGCCGTTGCCGGTGCAGAGGTCGAGCACCCTGCGCGTATGCGCGCCCAGCCAAGGGTCGATGCTGGCATCCGCGATCAGCTCGGCGATCAGGCTGCGAGGCACGATGGCGCGCGCATCGACATGAAACGGCACGCCTTGCAACCAGGCCTCGCCGGTCAGGTAGGCAGCCGGCAGGCGACGCACGATGCGCTCCTCGACCAGGGCGTCGACGGCGGCCTGTTCGTCGACACCGATCTCGCGAGTCGCATGCTCGTCGAGCGCATCGAGCGGCAGGCCGAGCTTCCACAGCACCAGCCAGGCCGCCTCGTCATAGGCGGTCAGCGTGCCCTGGCCGAAGGCGACGCCGGCCGCCTCCAGCCGCGCCGCCATCGCGTCGACCAGACCCCGCAACTCAATCGTCATGCAAGTCCAGCGAGATCTCGGTGAACGAGGCCGACTCGGGGGTCGGGTCCTCCTGCTTCGGGGTTTGCCGAGACACCGGTGCCTGCGAGTTCTGCAGACGCCAGAGCAGGTTGGTCGGCGAATCGGCGAAGGCCAGACCTTCCTCGCGGGTGATGGTGCCGTTCTCGATCAGCTGCGCGAAATGCTCTTCGTAGGTCTGCGAGCCCTCGGCCATGGATTTCTCCATCGCCTCCTTCACGCCGTTGAAGTCACCGGCCTCGATCATCTCGCCGACCAGCTTGGTGTTCATCATGATCTCGACCACCGGCACGCGCCCGCCCGCCTGGGCGCGCACCAGTCGCTGGGAGATGATGGCCTTCAGACCCGCGGCCAGGTCGCCGAGCAGGGCAGGGCGGCTTTCCGGCGGGTAGAAGGACAGGATGCGGTTCAGCGCGTGGTAGCTGTTGTTGCCGTGCAGGGTGGCGAGCACCAGGTGGCCCGACAGCGAGTAGCTGATCGCCGCCGTCATCGTCTCGCGATCGCGGATCTCGCCGATCAGGATCGCGTCGGGTGCCTGGCGCAGGCAGTTCTTCAGCGCCGTCTGCAGGCTCTCGGTGTCGCGACCGACCTCACGCTGGTTGACCACCGAGCGCTTGTTCTGGAACAGGTACTCGATCGGGTCCTCGATCGTCAGGATGTGACCGGCCATGGTCTGGTTGCGCTTTTCCAGCATCGACGCCAGCGTCGTGCTCTTGCCCGTACCGGTCGCCCCGACCATCAGCACCAGGCCGCGCTTCTCCATCACCAGCTCGGCCAGCACCGGCGGCAGCTTCAGCGTCTCCATCGCCGGGATGGTGTGGCTGATGTGGCGGAACACCGCGGCGATCGAGCCGCGTTGACGGAAGCCGCTGAGGCGAAAACTGCCGACGCGCGGGATGCTGACGGCCATGTTCAGCTCGCCGGTCTCGTCGAGCATCGCCAGGTCCTTGGCGCTCAGGAGTTCGGCAATCAGCTGCTTCGGCTGCGTCGGCGACAGCGCCTGGTCGGACAACTGCACGACCTGGCCGTTGAGCTTGATCAGAACCGGCATGTGCGCCGACAGATAGCAGTCGGATGCGCCCTTTTCCGCCATCAAGCGCAGGATGCGCTCCATGTTTCCTGACATGCCGTTCCCTTCAGTCGATTGAGATCGCCACCACCGGCGCCGGGCGAGCACCGCCGAAGCGGCCACCGCGGAACCGGCTTGGCCGGGCCGCAGCTGGCGCCCCCTTGAGGGGGAGGCGCGAAGCGCTTCGGGGGTGGGGCATTAGGCTCTTAGCAGTTCGTTGATCGAGGTCTTGGCACGGGTCTGCGCGTCGACCTTCTTGACGATGATCGCAGCGTACAGGTTGTAGCGGCCGCCATCGCGCGGCAGGCTGCCGCTGATCACCACCGAGCCGGCCGGCACGCGGCCATAGCTGATCTCACCGGTCTCGCGGTCGTAGATCGGCGTGCTCTGACCGATGTAGACACCCATCGAGATCACCGAGTGCTCCTCGACGATGACGCCCTCGACGACCTCGGAGCGGGCACCGATGAAGCAATGGTCCTCGATGATGGTCGGGTTGGCCTGCAGTGGCTCGAGCACGCCGCCGATGCCGACGCCGCCGCTGAGGTGCACGTTCTTGCCGATCTGCGCGCAGCTGCCCACGGTGGCCCAGGTGTCGACCATCGCGCCTTCGTCGACATAGGCGCCGAGGTTCACATAGGACGGCATCAGCACGACGTTCCGGGCGATGAAGCTGCCGCGACGCGCCACCGCCGGCGGCACCACGCGCACGCCGCTCGCGGCGAACTGCTCGGCGCTCCAGCCGTCGAACTTGGTCGGCACCTTGTCGTAGAAGGCCAGCGGGCCCTGGCCCTGCGGTACGTTGTCGTTCAGGCGGAACGACAGCAGCACCGCCTTCTTGATCCATTGGTGCACGGTCCATTGACCGACCCCTTCGCGCGACGCCACGCGAAGGCGGCCGGCGTCCAGATCGGCGATGACGCTGTTGACCGCCTCGCGCAGCTCGGCGGGCGCGCTCTTGGGGCTGTACTCGGCGCGGTTGTCCCACGCGGTTTCGATGATCTGTTGCAGGCTCATGAGAATCTCAAACAAAAGGAACGGATGCGCTGTGCGGCTTCGACGCAGGCCTCGATCTCCGCGACCAGCGCCATGCGGATGCGGCCGGCGCCCGGGTTGACGCCGGCGCTGTCCCGCGCCAGCAGGCTGCCGGGCAGCACCTGGACGTTGGATTGTGCGAGCAGCGCCTTCGTGAATCCGACATCGTCCCCTCCCGGCACGCCGGCCCACAGGTAGAAGCCGGCGTCGGGGGCGCGCACGTCGAGCACATCGGCCAGCAGCGGCAGCATGGCGTCGAACTTCGCGCGGTAGGCCGCGCGGTTGTCGACCACATGGGCCTCGTCGCTCCAGGCCGCGATCGAGGCCTGCTGCACCACCGGGCTCATCGCGCTGCCGTGATAGGTGCGGTAGAGCGTGAACGCCTTGATCAGCGTCGCGTCGCCGGCCACGAAGCCCGAGCGCAGGCCGGGCACCGAACTGCGCTTGGACAAGCTCGTGAACGCGATCAGGCGGCGGAAGTCGCTGCGGCCCAGCTTCGCCGCGGCTTCCAGGCCACCGAGCGGCGCTGCGTCCAGGTAGATCTCGGAGTAGCACTCGTCGGAGGCGATCACGAAACCGAACTCGTCGGACAGCGCGAACAGGCGCTCCCACTCCGCCAGCGGCATCACCGCGCCGCTCGGGTTGCCCGGCGAGCAGACGTACACCAGTTGAGTGCGCGCCCAGGTCTCGCGCGGGATCGCTGCCCAGTCGGCGGCAAAGTTCTGCGCCGGGTCGCTGTTGGCGAACGCGAGCTGCGCGCCGGCCAGCAGCGCCGCACCCTCATAGATTTGGTAGAACGGATTGGGCGCGACCACGGTGGCGCCGGGGCGGCTGGCGTCGATCACGGTCTGCGCGATCGCAAACAGCGCCTCGCGCGAGCCGTTGCAAGTGATCAGCTGCGTCGCGGCATCCAGCGCCAGGCCATAGCGTCGCTGGATCCAGGCGGCGATCGCCGCGCGCAGTTCGGGGCTGCCGGCGGTGGCCGGGTAATGGGACAGGCCGCCCAGGTGGCCGCGCATCGCGTCGAGCACCACGGCCGGCGCCGGGTGGCGCGGCTCGCCAAGC